>WOR8_10000692_pt1 | contig 48574 bp, 46 predicted proteins | sample DeeMarSeWOR38_10_FD_19890 | JGI IMG/M metagenome (IMG submission 19890)
GGCCGAATTAAAGAAGAAGATTAAGGTTTTAAAATCCGAACGACAGACGGCGCTGGAAGCCAAAGATAAAAAAATGGCTACCATTTACAAGCGTCGTATCACCCGGCTTAAGAAGAAGACCCGCAAGGTGGCGGCCTGAATAATAAGTTGGTTGATTTTTATAAGGTGTAACGGCGAAATTATCAATTGACAATTAACGAACAACGAATAACGGGTATCTCTTATGATCGATCCGGCCTCGGTAGCCTTTGATATCGATGGTGTCATTGCAGACACCATGTCTCTGTTTCTTGATATTGCCCGTGATGAATTTAATATCAACCATATCCGCTATGCGGATACCGATTGCGGGAGCCCCCGAAGTTCTGGCTCGGATCGGAAAATGTCACAGTCCGGTTGTCCTTATTACCGCCAGGCCCCATCTGGGTCCCCTTCGTGATTGGTTGTCTAGTGTGGTTTCCCTTAGCCCGACTTTAATCGATATGGAGGCAACCGGCTCCCATGAACGCAAAGCAGGGATATTATTGGAGCGCAATATTTCTTGCTTTGTGGAAGATCGGCTTGAAACGTGCTATGCGCTTAAAGAAGTCGGTATTGTACCTGTTGTGTTCAAACAGCCCTGGAACAGGCAGCCTCATCCATTTATAGAAGTCGGCAATTGGAGTGAATTAGAAGCACTCATGGAATTTAAGGAATGAAATTCTGATGCAGTCCCCCTCGGTTGAGAAATTTATTGGATCGTATATCGAATCTTTAGCCACTGAAAAAGGATTTTCAGCGAATACCTGCCGAGCTTACCTGCATGATTTAGAAGAGTTTTTTTCCTTCCTTAACACCAACGAAAATTCAGGAACCCGCCGAACCGAAGATGCAAAACCGGTTGGTCGGCTCCGCGTCGAAAGCTTAATGATCAGAAGGTATCTCGGCTACGTGCACAAAAAAAACGCCAAATCTACTGTAGCACGCAAATTATCAGCGATCCGATCTTTTTATAGCTATCTGATCAAAAGGGGGCTGATTGAAGATAATCCGGCTGAAATGATCAGCACACCAAAGCAGAGAAAAACCATTCCGAGCTATCTTCCTGTTGATGAAATGTTCCGGCTGCTGGATTCCATCCAAACCGAAACATTATTCGGATTGAGAAATCGAGCCATTTTTGAAACGCTTTATTCCAGCGGCATCCGGGTTTCTGAGCTCGCTGGGATGAACATTTCCGATGTGGATTTTGCGAGATCGCTCATTCGAGTTATGGGAAAGGGAGGAAAGCATCGGATTGTACCGATCGGCCAAAAAGCCCTTGAGGCCATCAAGGCCTATCGAAATCAGCTGCGACGGGAAACCGGAAATGCATCAGGCGATGAAGGTCCGCTCTTTCTAAACAAGGATAGAGGGCGCTTGACCACCCGCTCGATAGCACGGATTCTAAATAAGTTGGTTGATGCCTGTGGCCTGATCTCTCCTGTTTCACCACACGCTTTGCGGCATACATTTGCCACGCATATGCTTGACGCCGGAGCAGATTTGAGAACGGTTCAGGAATTACTGGGACACAAAAGCCTCTCGACCACTCAGAAATATACGCATGTGAGTATTGACCGGTTGATGAAGACCTATGATAGGGCGCACCCCCGAAAATAATTCGTAAATCGTTATTGGATTTTTAAACTTTAAGAGCTTATCTGGAGCTAGGCAAATGAAAGGACTTCGTGGAACAACAATACTTGCCGTCCGGCATAATGGAAAAGCGGTGGTTGCCGGTGATGGACAAGTGACGTTAGAAAACAGCATTATAAAGCATCAAGCTAAAAAGGTCAGAAAGATTTATAAAGATCGAATTATTGTGGGATTCGCTGGTGCCACGGCCGATGCCTTAAACCTCTCAGAACGTCTAGAAAAAAAACTTGAGCAATTCAACGGCAACCTGACGCGTGCCGCGGTTGAATTGGCCCGGGACTGGCGAACCGATAAATATTTGCGGCGCCTTGAGGCCATTATGGTTGCTGTCGATGATGCCAAAATGTATCTTCTTTCCGGAAATGGTGATGTCATTGAGCCGGACGAGGGCGTTATCGGCATTGGTTCAGGTGGTCAGGTCGCCCAGGCGGCAGCAGTTGCGCTCATTAAAAACACCAAAATGGATGCCAGGGATGTGGTCGAAGCGGCCATGAAAATTGCATCTTCCATTTGTGTTTACACCAATGATGCGGTAACCGTCGAAGAGCTTTAGAAACGAATTCATAATCCCATTTGATCCTGATAGCCCGCCGCAGTGGACGATCGCAAATGAGTTGCGGTTAAGAAGTCAGTGCTTGCATCTAACAACTTTCCAATAACGGATAACAAACATGAGCAATCTGAAACCTTCTGATATTGTAAATAAACTCGACAAATATATCATTGGACAAGACAAGGCCAAACGTTCTGTAGCTGTAGCATTGCGAAACAGATGGCGCAGGCAGCAAGTTTCCGAGGACCTACGCGATGAAATAGCACCCAAGAATATCATCCTCATCGGTCCGACCGGCGTGGGAAAGACTGAGATAGCCAGACGGTTGTCCATGATGACCGACTCTCCTTTTAGCAAGGTGGAGGCCTCAAAATTTACCGAGGTCGGATACGTCGGCAGAGATGTTGAATCAATGGTAAGAGATCTTGTTGAACTGACCGTAAATAAAGGCAAAGCAGATGAACAGGAGGCGGTAAAAGAAAAAGCATGGCAGGTTGCGGAAGAAAGAATGCTTGACCTTTTGCTTCCTAAATCAGGGGGGCAGCAATCGCCCAAAAGCGTCGATTCCAGAGAAGTCCAGTTTGAGTTAATTACAGCCGCAAATGATGAACCATCTTCGACAAGAGAAAAACTGCGCAGCATGCTTCGCCGGGGTAAGCTGGATAATCGTTATGTGGATCTTGATGTTGCCGATCGCAGCATGCCGATGGTGGAAATTTTTTCAAACGTCGGCATGGAAGAGATGGGTATTAATTTTAAAGATATGCTGGGCGGAATATTTCCTAAAAGCACTAAGCGGCGAAAAGTAAAAGTGCCGGAAGCCATGCAAATATTGGCACAAGAAGAGGCCCAAGGCTTGGTGGATATGGATAAGGTGGTCAAAGAGGCGATTAACAAGGTTGAACAATCCGGTATTATTTTTCTTGATGAAATTGACAAAATCGCCGGAAAGAATAGCACCCATGGTCCGGATGTATCCCGGGAAGGTGTACAAAGAGATCTTCTTCCCATCGTTGAGGGTTCCACTGTGACGACTAAGTATGGTCCGGTTAAAACCGATCATATCCTATTTCTTGCGTCAGGCGCATTTCATACGGTCAAACCATCGGATCTAATACCGGAGCTGCAAGGGCGTTTTCCGATTCGGGTAGAGTTGAGTTCTCTCGGGCGCAAGGAGTTTAAACGAATTCTGACCGAACCTCGAAATGCTTTGCTTCTTCAATATTTGGCGCTTTTAAGAACCGAAGGTGTTGAAGTGGTATTTGAAGATGATGCGGTTGAAGAAATTGCACGGATTGCAGAAGAAGTTAATCAACGTACGGAAAATATCGGTGCCCGCAGGCTCCATACAATAATGGAGCGATTGTTGGAAGATATTCTCTTTGAGGCTCCGGATATGCAGGACAAACGTCAAATTATAGACAAGAAATACGTAACGGACAAATTAAAAGACATCGTAGAGGATGAGGATCTGAGTCGGTATATATTATGACAAGTGGCGGGTTACGTATTAATCGAAGGCAAATTTAACTCTGCAAAGCTTTATGAAATGTGTTAAGCTTGCCATTGATGAGGAATAGCAGATAACCAATAACAGATAGAAAATTGCATGCATCCAAATGTAGCCGATATACTTATCGAAGCGCTGCCGTATATTCGTCGATTTTACGGTATGACGATTGTGATCAAATACGGTGGACACGCCATGGTGGACGAGCAACTCAAGCAGGATGTCGCCCGTGATGTCACATTGTTGAAATTTATTGGTTTAGATCCGGTAATTGTTCATGGCGGCGGCCCGCAAATTAACGTGGTTCTTGATGCAATGGGGATACGATCCAAATTCGTCAGGGGCCTGCGCTTGACGGATGAGCCAACCATGGATGTTGTTGAAATGGTGCTTGGCGGAAAGGTAAATAAGGCGATTGTGGCGCAGATCAATCAGCAGGGGGGCAAAGCTGTCGGCTTAAGCGGCAAAGATGGGGGGCTTATTCAAGCTAAAAAACTGCGCATTGTGCATCAGGAAGACCACGATAAGCCGCCTGAAATTATCGATCCCGGTTTGGTGGGAGAGGTTTCTCATATTAATCCAGACATTATCAATACACTAAGCCGGCAAGGGTTTATTCCAGTTATTGCTCCGGTAGGGACAGGTGCATCCGGTGAGACGTATAACATCAATGCCGACATGGTGGCCAGCCGAATTGCGATGGCCCTGAAAGCCGGACGTCTCATTTTGCTCAGCGATGTAGATGGCGTCTTGGATGCCTCTGGATCTCTGATCAGTTCTATAAATGCTGAGACCATCCAAACGTTGATCAACGAAAAAAGCATATCCGGTGGGATGATTCCCAAGATCGAATGTGCCTTAGAGGCTTTGAGAAGCGGTGTTGAGAAGGTACAGATTATCAATGGAACGAAACGACATGCCCTGCTTTTGGAACTTTTTACCGACAGCGGGATTGGGACGGAGGTTACACTATGACGGCGGAATTGATGAAACAAGCCGATCAGGTTATTGCCAAGACATATAAACGGTTTCCCGTTGTGTTTTCAAAGGGGAAAGGCAGCACACTTTTTGACACGGCCGGTCGTTCCTATACGGATTTTGTGGCCGGAATCGCTGTCTGTAATCTGGGCCATGCTCATCCGAGGATTTGCCGAAATCTGACGAATCAGGCGTACACCCTATGGCATGTCTCCAATCTTTACTATACGGTACCCCAGATTGAGCTGGCCACATGGCTGGTGAACCATAGTTTTGCCGAACGGGTTTTTTTCTGCAACAGTGGTGCGGAAGCCAACGAGGCGGCCATTAAGCTGGCCCGCAGATATTTCAAAGAACAGAATGAAAAGAATCGCTTTCGGATTGTTGCCATGGAAAAATCGTTTCATGGGAGGACCATGGCCACGCTTTCTGCTACCGGACAAAATAAAATTAAAAAGGGTTTTGATCCTGTTCTTGAAGGTTTTGATTTCGTGCCCTTCAATGATGCTGAAGCTTTGAGATCAAAAATCGGTCCATCGACCTGCGCTGTACTTATCGAGCCGATTCAAGGAGAAGGCGGAGTTCGCTGTCCCGACACTGATTACCTTAAAGCGGTACGGAAAATTTGTGATGAAGCCGGTGTCCTGTTGATTCTTGATGAGATTCAAACCGGAATGGGCCGCACCGGCAAACTATTTGCTTACGAACATTTCGGAATCGAGCCGGATATTATGACGCTTGCCAAAGCGCTCGCCAACGGGTTGCCCATTGGGGCGATGCTAGCCAAGGATCATATCGCCGCAGCTTTCGGACCGGGATCTCATGCATCAACTTTCGGAGGTACTCCCATCGTCACCTCCGTCGCCCTTGAAGTCTGCAAGATGCTCGTTGAAGATAATATTATCCAACACACCCACGACGTCGGTGCTTACTTTAAAGAAAAACTTTTAAAATTGAAAAATCGTCATGAAATTATTGCCGACGTGCGTGGAATTGGACTGCTGCTCGGCATCAAGCTTACCATCGACGGACAATCCACGGTTGCGCGATGCATGCAGAAGGGATTTTTAATTAATTGCATCCAAGATAACATATTGCGTTTTGTTCCGCCGTTGATTATCCAGGCGGAAGAAATCGACCGTTTGATTAGATGCCTGGATCAAATACTTAGTGATCTGTCAAGCGCTTAACTACTAAATTAACTCGGAATGATTTTCATATGGTCCGACAATATCTATCGGCTTATCTTTAATCGTATTCTTCATTGGAACCCTGAACATTTCAACCTGCTGACGATTTAACGAATGATGGAGGTTGGCTATGGCAAGACACCTATTAAAACTCTCAGATCTTTCTAAGACGGATTTCGAAGTCTTTTTTGAAAGAGCCATGGAGTTAAAAAAGCGTCAAAAACAGGGCACTGCGAATAGATCCCTGGTGGCAAAGACGCTTGGGCTTTTATTCGATAAACCATCAACACGAACTCGAGCTTCTTTTGAAGCGGCAATGGTACAATTAGGAGGGACGCCTCTTTTTATCAGTTCCAAAGATACCCAAATTTCAAGGGCAGAGCCGATCAAGGACACAGCCCGGGTGCTTTCACGATACTTTGACGGTCTGGCTATTCGAACATTCTCCCAGGACATCATTGATGAATTTGCCAGATTTGCGACAATTCCGGTTATTAATGCGCTTACAGATCTCTACCACCCCTGCCAGGTGCTCAGTGACCTTTTAACCGTCTTGCAGTTTAAAAAAACCTATGAAAAACTAAAGATCGTCTGGATCGGCGATGGTAATAATATGGCGCATTCCTGGATCAATGCCGCAGCCGTTTTAGGTCTAAATCTCGTTTTAGCCTGTCCGGAAGGCTTTTTCCCGAATAAAGCGGTCATAGATAAAGCCACCCAAAAAAATCCCGATAAAATTACGCTGACGACCGATCCGGTAGACGCCGTAAAAGAAGCAGATGTCGTCAACACGGATGTGTGGGCCAGCATGGGGCAAGAAAGCGAACACGAAGCACGTAAAAAGGTTTTTGAGCCTTTCCAACTAAATTCAAAGCTCCTTGCCGAAGCTGCAAAAGATGCTATTGTCATGCACTGTTTGCCGGCTCACCGGGGAGAAGAGATCACCGAAGACATTTTAGAGGGACCAAATTCTGTGGTTTGGGATCAGTCGGAAAACAAGCTTCACATGCATAAAGCTATTCTGGAAATATTGCTGACTCGATAATTATGTTGCTGAAATACATTCCTCAGGTATTAAATTTATCGCCCTTTTTCGATGAACGGAAATATTAGCAAAAACAGATAACAAACAACTATACTAGGGAGGGAGAGTAAATCGTGTCGGATAAAATAAGCAAGGTGGTGTTGGCTTATTCCGGTGGACTAGACACATCCGTGATTTTAAAGTGGTTAATTGAAACCTATCAATGTGAGGTGATCGCCTTTTCAGCTGATATCGGACAGGATGATGACCTGAATCAAATCGAACAGAACGCTCTCAATACAGGGGCAGCAAAGGCCTATATCGAAGATCTTACCGAAACATTTGTGAAAGATTACGTTTTTCCGGCCTTTCGCGCCAATGCAATTTATGAAGGACAGTACCTTTTAGGGACCTCCCTTGCACGTCCGTTGATCGCCAAACGTCAAATTGAAATCGCACAAGAGGAAGGAGCCGATGCGGTCAGCCATGGGGCGACCGGAAAGGGTAACGATCAAGTCAGATTCGAACTGAGCTATTTCGCCCATGATCCCCATGTTAAAATTATCGCACCCTGGCGGGAATGGAAGTTGAATTCGCGGACGATGCTGATGGAGTTTGCTAAAAATCACAGAATAAAGGTGCCCGCTACCAAAGAACGACCTTATAGCATTGATTGTAACCTCTTGCACACCAGCTATGAAGGAGGGATTCTTGAGGATCCATGGAATGCACCGCCTGAAGACATATTCCGAATGACCGTTGCGCCTCAAGATGCACCCGAAGAGCCCGAGATAATCGAGTTAACCTTTTCTTCGGGCAATCCGGTCGCTTTAAACGGGAAAAGCCTCTCGCCGGCAAACCTTCTCAGAGCGCTGAATCAATTGGGGGGGAAGCACGGCATTGGTCGTGCGGATATTGTCGAAAATCGATTTGTGGGCATGAAGTCACGCGGCGTTTATGAAACCCCCGGCGGTACAATCTTGAGAGCTGCCCACATAGCCGTCGAATCAATTACGCTGGACAGGGAAGTTATGCATCTGCGCGATTCCCTGATACCCAGATATTCTGAACTGATTTACTATGGTTTCTGGTTTTCCCCGGAATTGAAGATTTTACAAAACATGTTCGATCTGACCCAGCAAAATGTGTCCGGGATTGTGCGTCTTGAACTTTATAAAGGCAATTGCCGCGTGGTGGGCCGAAAATCAGATAAGTCCCTGTACCACCAAGATTTCGCGACGTTTGAAGATGATTCCGTATACAGCCAGAAAGACGCCGAAGGTTTCATCCGGCTGAATGCACTGCGCTTGCGAATTCAAAAGATGCTGGATGATTAGAATTGAGGGATTGGCGAATTGAGGAATTGAGGAATTTAGTTCCGGGTTAATTTCAAAATCTCATAATTTAAACGTGCCATTCAGATATGGGGTGATTGTGACTGAAAAACTTTGGGAAGGTAGATTTTCTGAAAAAACCGCTCAAATTGTCGAGGCCTTTACCGCCTCCATCGACGTGGATCGACGGCTTTACGCTTACGATATCGAGGGTAGTATTGCGCATTGTAAAATGCTGGCGCATACGTCTATTATTTCGACTGAAGACGCCGCCGCCTTGATTCACGGGTTGCAAAAAATAAAAGAAGAGATTGAAAGCGGAAAATTCCAATTTGACGATTGCCTGGAGGACATCCACATGCACGTTGAATCCAGGCTGAGCAAACTCGTTGGGAAAGTCGCCCAAAAGCTTCATACAGCCAGAAGCAGAAACGACCAGGTAGTCGTCGATGTTCGCATGTTACTAAAAGACGAGACCTTGCGCATCATAGGGCGACTTGTTGCACTTGAATCTGTGATTGTCAACCTTGCCAAGAAACATATTGATGTGGTTCTGCCGGGCTATACCCACTTGCAACGAGCGCAGCCCGTTCTTTTTGCGCACCACTTAATGGCCTATTTTGAAATGTTTTTAAGGGATATCGAAAGGTTTTCAGACAGTTTAAGACGCACCGATGTAATGCCCCTTGGCAGTGCGGCCCTTGCCGGCACGCCATATCCCATTGATCGTAACTACACGGCAAAACTGCTTGGCTTTGCCAAAGTGTCGGCCAACAGTATCGATTCGGTATCGGACAGGGATTTTATTCTTGAATTCCTATCGGCTGCCAGCATTTGCATGGTTCATTTTAGCCGCTTATCTGAAGAATTGATTCTCTGGTCGACATCTGAATTTGGATTTATTGAACTTCCGGATTCATTTGCCACTGGAAGCAGCATTATGCCGCAAAAGAAAAATCCGGACATTTCGGAGCTTGTAAGAGGCAAGACCGGCCGTGTTTTTGGAGATTTGATGGCCATGTTAACGATGATGAAAGCTTTGCCACTTGCCTATAATCGCGACCTGCAGGAGGATAAATCTCTATTATTCGATGCGATTGATATTTTATCTGCATGTATCGAGATTTACATCCAGATGCTGCCAAAAATTATGCTAAATAAATCCGCAATGGAACAGGCGGCATCAATAGGTTTTTTAGGCGCTACCGACGTGGCCGATTATCTTGTAGGTAAAGGAATTCCCTTTAGAGAAGCTCATCATTGTGTTGGTCAGGCCGTACGCTTTGCGATCGATAATCATAAAGAACTCCATGAGCTCAGCCTTGAAGAGCTGCGATCATTTTCTGTGCTGATCCAGGAAGACATCTTTAATGTTTTAACTCCAAAACAGATGATCGATCGGCGCACATCATTTGGCGGTACTGCATCAAAGCGGGTCAAGGCAGCCATCAGGAAGGCCGAGAAACATTTAGTCAACCTAACAGATAGTTTTGCCTCTTAACTTTACATATTATTGGGAGGCGCACCTTCACGCTAATTCTTTCAAAGGATACAATGTGAACACGCGCGTAAACATGAGGTGGGTCGTATCCACGCTTTTTATTAGCGTCATATGTGTTTGGATTTTTGGGTGTGGCGTAAAAGATCCGCCGGTTCCACCGCCTCGCGAAAAACCGCCGGCGGTAAAGGATTTAAGTTATCGCATCGAAGAAAGAAACCTGGCACTGGCGTGGACAATTCCGAAGAAAGATAAAAGACGCCAATCCAATTTGGCTGGATTCAAAGTATACGCAGCCAAAGTACCGCTTTCAGAATCTGATTGCAGGAATTGTCCTCTCAAATTAAAAGTAATGAGTGATATTCCGATCCTAAGGCATCAAGAACACCACAAAATAAGTTTCTTTTTTGCCTTGGAAACCGGTTATCGCTATGTCTTTATGATTAAAGGTTACAGCGATAACGGTATGGTTAGTGCGGATTCAAATTATGTCGATTTTGTCTATCAGTAGCGGAAAATAAACAGGACTTATAATTATGCATCATTTTACATATAAAGATAAGCGGCTGTATTGTGAAAATGTTCCCATCGCAAAAATTGTGGAAGCCGTCGGAACGCCTTTTTATTTATACAGTTATGCAACATTGAAACGTCACTATTTAGCTTTTGCCGCAGCTTTTGAAGGCGTAAAAAAACTTATTTGTTATTCCGCAAAGGCCAATACGAATCTGGCGGTGTTGAAATTGTTTGCGACCTTGGGCTGCGGACTTGATATTGTTTCCGGTGGCGAACTTTACCGGGGGATTAAGGCTGGTTTTTCACCCAACAAGATTGTTTATTCAGGTGTAGGCAAACGTGATGACGAAATTGATTATGCGCTTGAGACCGGTATTCTCATGTTCAACATTGAATCACTTGATGAACTCAAGCATATCAACTGCAGGGCGCAACGATTGAAAACCCGGGCTCCTGTTGCAATTCGCGTAAATCCCGATGTTGACCCGAAGACACATCCATACATTTCAACGGGTCTGGGGAAAAATAAATTCGGAATTGATACACAAGCTGCAATTGAAGCGTACAAGATGGCAAATCGGCTTGATAGCATTGAAATTGTCGGCATCGATTGCCATATCGGGTCTCAAATCACCGAGGCCGCACCATTTGATGATGCCCTCAAAAGCTTAAAAGCCTTGATGAATGAATTAAAGCGACTTGGAATTAATATCCGATATCTGGATATGGGCGGAGGACTTGGTATAACTTATGAAAAGGAGACCCCCCCGTCATTGAGCGATTATGCCAAGGCCATCCTGGCCGACCTTGATGATCCGGATCTTCATCTTATCCTGGAGCCGGGCAGAGTTTTGGTTGGAAACGCTGGTATCTTGGTGAGCCGTGTACTTTACCGAAAATCAGGCGCGGCCAAAGAATTCGTCATCGTTGATGCGGGCATGAATGATCTACTGCGTCCCACCCTTTATAACGCGTATCATGCCATTGAACCGCTAAAAAAGTTTGCAGACAATTTGATCGTGGCTGATGTGGTGGGACCCATTTGCGAGAGCGGGGATTTTTTAGCGGTAGAACGCCGCATGGCAGATGTCAAACGCGGAGATTTACTGGCGGTGATGAGCACAGGTGCCTACGGCTATGTGATGTCCTCAAATTACTGTTCGCGACTTCGTGTTGCCGAGGTTATGGTAAGAGACGATCAGTTTGAAGTCGTCAAAAAACGAGAGAAATACGAGGATTTGGTAAAAGGGGAGATAATACCCGCTTTTTTAGATGATGGAAGGTGACGCTCGCATTATCTGTACTGGAATACTTTGGCAATATGCCCGGGGATAGAAAAAATGTCAGCATCACATATGGTTTACATTTCAGTTGGTTCCAACCTCGGAAACAAGCTGGAAAACTGCTGCCAAGGGATTCAATCATTGACTTGTTGCGATGCTCGCTTAATAACTCAGTCTCCAATTTATCAAACCGAGCCGGTTGACTACACCGATCAAGATTGGTTTCTCAATTTCGTTGTCAAGATTGAGACATCGCTTGATCCATATCAGCTATTAGATCGCATGCAGTCCATCCAACGCAAAGCAGGACGAATCCAGCAACCTGTCCGATTTGGTCCGCGCATTCTTGATCTGGATATAATTTTTTATGATAATGTTGTCATTAATTCCGCACAGCTAATGATACCCCATCCTCGAATGCACAAAAGACGCTTTGTTTTGCAGCCGTTATGTGATATAGATTCAACAATTATTCATCCGGTTTTAAAAAAAGACGTGCAATCGTTACTGGAGGATCTGGATGATAATGAGCAGAGGATAATCAAATATCGATGATCAAGATCTTAATACTTGTCGCATTGGGTTACCTTGCATATCGATTCTTGAAATCATGGATGTTTCCAAATAAGTTGTCTCCAGGAGGCGTTGCACCGCACAGCGCAGGTCAGATTGATGATATCATGGTAAAAGATCCGTTTTGTGAGACCTATTTCCCTAAAAGAGATGGTGTCCATCTTAAATCAGGCGGACAAGATCTGTATTTTTGTAGTACCAATTGCAGGGATCAATATCTGACTGAACGATCTAACGCCAATAAGCAAAAAGAATGATGCAATGGCTACTCTAACAAAATTAATAAGCCATCCCAACGGGTTGACCCTTTTCCGAATTGCTGCGGTTCCCGTAATTGTAATTCTGCTCTTGTTTCCGAACAGGGTGTGCACGTTTTTGGCTGCCATATTGTTTAGTGTAGCGGCGATTACGGATTATCTGGACGGCTATTATGCAAGACGTCGCGGGATGGTATCCAATCTGGGTAAAGTGATGGATCCGGTTGCTGATAAGCTATTGGTATCTTCAGCCTTTATCATGCTGGCGTCTTTGGGTTGGGTACCGGCCTGGATGGTGTGTATTATTGTCGGCCGTGAATTGGCTATCACCGGTTTGCGCAATATTATTGCCGGAAAGGGTGAAGATGTCTCGGCTTCCAAACTCGGAAAATATAAAACCGGCTTTCAGATCGCCGCCATCATTCCCTTAATGATTCACTATCCGTTCTTTAGTCTAAATGCTCAAGCGATTGGGACGTTGATGTTGTGGGCTGCACTGATATTTACGATATGGTCGGGCGCCGATTATTTCATAAAATTTAGAAGACTTCTTCAGGATTAGGAGCCGGATTCAGACACGAGAGCTTAAGCTTTTTTATTGACAAAAACGAAATAAAAAGTTAAAAAATATTTTGATTTAAGCGGGAATAACTCAGTGGTAGAGTGCGACCTTGCCAAGGTCGAAGTCGCGGGTTCAAATCCCGTTTCCCGCTCCATTTCTTTCGGCGGCATAGCCAAGTGGTAAGGCAGCGGTCTGCAAAACCGCAATTCGTCGGTTCGACTCCGACTGCCGCCTCCAATCGAAGTCAAGGGCTTGCAAGAAATTTCAGTTACTTGCAAGCCTTTTTATTTGTTTTACTTTAAATTAGAAAAAATCACATTCAGTAAGATGCTGTGGGTGGAATTCTCGATCTAGCGTTCTTCTTGGATGAGCATGGTAGAGGGATCCAATACGAGATCAGGATGGTCGGAAACATCGTCGGTGCCCTTCAGCATTCTTATATGAACCTGTTTGCCGACCGGGACCAATTGTATCGCAACATCAATTAAATCCGCAACTTGATTCAACTGAATTGGCACACCATTGTGTCCTGGTTCTTCGTGTCGGTGGGTGCGCACGGCAAACCATGCATGCATGTTATTTTTTTGGGCCAGAGCTTTTAATTGTATCAAGTGTTCACGCACGGTATCATCAAAGGGAAGCCCATCAATAAGCATCATATGGGGAGAGAAAATTTTTTGTTCGATGAGATCGGTAAGTCGTTCTTCCAACTTGGGAATCGTAAAACCTTCTACCCGAAATGTCATGATAAATCGATTCGGCAATACCGAATCCCACAGCTGATCCATTTGATGAGCAGCGTATTGTTGGGAAATACGATTGAATACCTCTTTGTACCAAACACTCACCTTGTTTACCGGGTCCTCCAGGCTGATATGAAGTACATTTTCGCCTCTCAGCATACTGTTTAATGCTAATTGAACCAGCAATGCCGTTTTGCCGACACCGGCACGGGCAAGCACGGCGCCAAATTCGCCTGATTTGAGAATTTGCTCGGATTCTTGGTCCATCAGACGTAAGGGATTGCGCATCATCAGATCATTTTTGAGCATCTTTAGATTCCTTTCCTTAATCAATATGATAAATTTCGGACGCTGCGTTCCGCGATACGCTTTGCATGTTTTAAGCCACATTCTTTTTTTCTTCGGCTGCTTTCTTGATTAATTCTTCGGCAATGGATTGCGGTACTTGTTTATAGGTCAGAAACTCCATTGTAAATTGCGCTTGCCCCTGGGTTAAGGATCGTAAAACAGTCGAATATCCGAACATTTCTGTCAGCGGAACCTGAGCTTCAATCGCACAAAAAGGACCTTCATCCTGGGAGCCGACGATCATGCCTCGGCGTTGATTTAACGAACCCATCACCGCACCCTGAAATTCGGTTGGTGTCTCAACCACAACTTTCATAATCGGTTCATGAATAACGGGCTTAGCATTTGGATAAGCTTGTAAAAACGCTCCGCGAGCGGCGGTCCGGAAAGCTATATCTGAAGAATCGACGTTATGAGCAGCGCCGTCATTGATGACAATTTTGATACCGGTGACAGGAAATTCCATCATTGGCCCTTTTGCCAGACATTGTTTAAAACCCTTTTCACAGGCAGAAATGAACTGCGTTGGAATGGCACCACCCACAACTTTGTTTTCAAAAACAAAATCTTTTTCGCTGATGGGTTCCATATACCCTACCACCCGTCCAAATTGACCCGCACCCCCGGTTTGTTTCTTATGGGTATAGTCAAATTCCGCATGTTGGGTAATGGTTTCCCGATAAGCCACCCGCGGAACACCGGTGCTTACATCGGCACTATATTCACGCCGCATGCGTTCCAGATAAACCTCCAGATGAAGTTCGCCCATGCCCGAGATGATGGTATCTCCGGTTTCATCATTTACGCTGGCATTAAATGTGGGGTCTTCCCTGGTAAATCGAGCCAAGGCCTTTGACACGTTAATTTGAGATTTATTATCTTTGGGAAAAATCGCCAGCGAAATAACCGGCTTCGGAATATGCATAGCGGTTAGCGTTAACCCGATACCCGGTGATACGAAAGTATCTCCTGAGGCACAATCAACGCCAAAAAGAGCACCAATATATCCGGCGGGAATAACGTTGATATCTTCCATTTGATCGGCATGCATACGGATAACCCGACCGACTTTAACTTTTTTTCCGGAGCGAACATTGACAAGGATATCGCCTTTTGTCAGAGAGCCTTGGTATACGCGAACATAGCTTAACTGGCCATATTGTCCTTCCTCAATTTTAAAGGCCAGTGCAACCAGCGGTTTGCTGACATCATTGATCAATATAGACGGGCGCTGATCATTATCCATATCCATGGCGTAGTTTTCAATGTCTAACGGGCAGGGCAACAGATGGGTGACGGCATCAAGCAATGGTTGAACGCCTTTGTTTTTGTAGGCCGATCCCATAAACACCGGTGTCAATTGTCGAGACAATACACCCCGGCGCACACCGTCCAGGATGAGTTGCTCTCTGACGTCTTGTTCCTCCAAAATGGCTTCGGTCAGTGTATCCGAAAACATGGACGCCGCATCGATAAGCGCCTCACGTCTTTCCATAGCTTCTTGCATAAGATGTTGCGGTATGTCTTCAATACGAACCGTTTCTCCCTTTTCACCCTCAAAATAATTGGCTTTCATCGTTACAAGGTCTACAACTCCGGAAAAGTTCGCATCCAGTCCAATCGGAATTTGCATTGCAATTGCATTGTGACCAAGTTTTTCTTTAAGTTGATCGACGACACGGAAAGGATTTGCGCCGCTGCGGTCACATTTGTTGACGAACGCGATACAGGGCACCTTGTACCGCTTCATTTGCTGGTCCACGGTAATCGATTGGGATTGAACACCGCCAACGGCGCATAGGACTAGAATAGCTCCATCCAATACCCGCAATGATCGTTCAACCTCGATGGTAAAATCTACATGGCCGGGGGTATCGATTATATTGATCTCATGATTTCGCCATTCACAGAAGGTGGCGGCAGAAGCGATGGTAATGCCTCTTTCTTTTTCCAACTCCATAGAATCCATCGTGGCCCCGACACCATCTTTTCCCTTGACATCATGCATGGCATGAATGCGCTTGGTGTAGAACAGTATTCTTTCGGTCAGGGTGGTTTTGCCTGAATCAATGTGGGCGCTAATTCCAATATTTCTAACTTTGTGAATATCTTTTTTCATCTTTTGTTTTCCATTTTTTACTGAAACGTTTACTGAATGGACGTTTTCGGAGAAGTACATAGGTGGCACCGGCACCGCCATCACACCACCGCGCGCTTGAAAATGCCATCACCCACTTCCGCCAGGGACTGGCGGTGAGCCATTCGTAAACTTTAGTCTTTAAAATTGGCTCCGCCGGCGAGGAAAGACCGCGCCCATGAATGATTAATACGACGCGTTTTCCGCTGGCAATGCTTTGCCTTAAAAAATCGTCAAAGGCTTGAAGGGCATCATCAACATTGAGACCGTGCAGATCAATATGGCCCTGGACCGAAAAATCACCTCGGTGGAGCCGTTTGGTAATTTCGGGATTCACATCACGCCCCGAGCCTTCTATGTATTCCGGCGTGTCAGCCACAGCGAATCCCGTGCCGTGTTCGATCAGATTTTCTAACCGCTTCAATATTTCGGCATCGGCAGTGTTCTGAAAGCGTGATGGCGTTTTTTTTGTTGGGATTTTATCCACACAGTTATCTCGCGATATTTTTTTTACATCTGCCATTGCTTTTTTAAAAATATCCAAATCTGTATTCGCATTGTCTTGTGAATCAGATAGGCTCTTCTTCGGTGAAGCATAAAGATCCTGTTTAAGCGCAGATGATTGGTTCTTAAGAAGTATTCTTAGGTTTTCAAAAGGTCTGAACATTCCTATGGACTTGGGCGGTTTCATATCAATGCGTCACTTCTTTAAGGTTTTTTTTGTTGATTCATCGATGATTAAACTTAACAATCATCAAGGATTCGGTCAACTCTTATCAGAATTTAATGCGTCTTTTGCTCATTTTACTTTTAAAACCTCGATGGAAGTTGATCTTCAAGATAATCGCTTTTATACTGTCTTAAAATGTCAGTTCGAATCGGGAGGTGTTTAATGGATTGGAAGCGTTATTGCTCGGATAAAGTAATAACTGCCACACAGGCAGTCTCAAAGATTAAAAGAGGAAGCCGGATATTTATCGGTACCGGTTGCGGAGAACCCCAGCATCTAATCAAGGCCATGGTAAACGATTTAAATTTACAAGATATTATGGTCTACCAGATGCTATCATCGACGCTGTCGAATTATATTGATGAAGAATCCTTTCTTAGGCGGTTTTCCTTAAAACTCTTTTTTATCAGCCAACGCATGCGCAAGGCAGCATTTGATGGAAAAATCGACTATATTCCGGCCTATCTCTCCCAGATTCCCAGATTATTTTTGAGTCAACGTATCGGACTAGATGTCGCTCTGGTTCAGGTGTCTCCTCCAGATAGATTCGGTTACTGCAGTTTGGGCGTTTCGGTTGATATCACACGTTCAGGTCTGGAAAGCGCATCTATGGTTATCGCTCAAGTAAATCCAAAAATGCCAAGGACCTGGGGCGATAGTTTTGTTCACGTGGCTGATATCGATTGGCTAGTCCCGTATGAGGAGTCCTTGGTGGAAACATTGCCGAGTCTAAAGGATACCGAAGTTGCCCGAAGAATAGGGCATTACGTTTCCAAGCTTGTGGAAGATGGCGCTACATTGCAAATTGGATTTGGTCATTTGCCCAATGCGATTATGCAATATCTTGACGATAAAAAAGATCTGGGGCTTCATACCCATCTAATCACAGACGGTTTTCTTCCTTTATTTGAAAAACAGGTCATAACGAATAAAAAAAAGACACTTCTTCCTGGAAGGGTTGTCACTTCCCTATGTATGGGTTCTGAAAAATTATATCAATATGTGGATAACAATCCAATTTTTTACTTCAGATCATCGGAGTTTGTCAACGATCCGACCGTAATCGCACGCAATGACAATCTGATCTCGATCAGTTCGGCGCTTGAAGTGGATTTAACCGGACAGGTATGCTCGGATTCTATGGGCTACCTTTTTTATAGCGGCATTGGGGACCAAGTCGACTTTCTTAGAGGAAGCTCAATGTCGAGCGGGGGGTTTTCAATCATTGCCCTACCATCCACGGCACAAAACGGCACCGTATCCCGCATTGTACCGCATCTCAGCGAAGGTGCGGGTGTGGCGACGACCCGAGGTGATGTTAATTTCGTGATTACCGAATACGGCATCGCAGAGCTTCAAGGCAAAGGAATATATCAACGCGTCATGGAATTGGCCCAAATCGCACATCCCAAATTTCGAGAAGAGCTGATAAATTTTGCAAAAAAGCGCCATTACATATTTACAGACCAGCTGCCACCGTCTACAGAAGATCTTCTCTTTCTGGAAAGATATAAAAGCACCCTAAAACTGAAAAACGGAAAAACCGTTTGGTTCCGGCCGTTGTTGCCCTCAGACGAATTTGCCTACCGGAATTTTTTTTATTCGCTTCAGGATAAAACAATCTATATGCGGTTTTTCTATAAAATGAGGACATTTTCACACGAAGTGGTTCAAAAGCAATGGGCTAGCGTAGATTACCATGAAAATATGTCTATCATTGGTTTAGTTCAAAGGGGTGGACACAAGGAAATCATGGCCATCGGTTCCTATGCCAAAGAAGATGAAAAAAGGGCAGAGATTGCCTTTGTGGTTCGTGAAGATTTCCAGGGCATGGGAATAGCCTCTTACCTGCTTGGGGTTCTCGAGAAAATAGCCAAAGAAAATGAGTATAAAGCTTTTTCAGCCACCGTTTTGCGTGAAAATAGGGCGATGATACATGTATTTAAAAAAAGATACCCGAAGGCAAAATTCAGTGATAACACAGGCAGTGAAGTTCGAATTCAGATGGAATTTGATGAGGTTTAAGAAAAAACTGTACAATTCGATCATGATACACCTTGTCACAATCTGCGAACGCAATTCAGTTACCTCCCAGCTGTAGAATAATAACCAAATTAAAAGTTTGAGCTTGAAAAAATCGTATATTTCGTGTAATTTAAGAATGATAAGGCAATTTTGCACCCACCCTACGCGCATGTTTTCCCTGATCGGACTATGGTCGAATCTTGCCGCTTGAGGTGAAGGGCGACGTTCATTGAATTCGATAATTCGACGGCTGCAGACCGGCGATAATCTCATACAATTCATACCCGATGAATGACCGATTGGTACTCTGTATCGACGTTTTTTTATCAGTAAGATGATGGGACAAAAAAGAGGTAAAGTTTTTCTGAAGGATACCGAAATTTATAAAATAATAGACATATTAGATTTTTTTGTACAGTGCTCAGTTTGACGCTGGTTCACCATCACAGCGAACGGGTGGTCGTGTTTTTCCTTGGCCAAATGTGCGTTTTCGGTATTTGAATATTTTTTATAGTTTACCGTCAAATAATACGATTATGATAACCATATTTCATCGTAAAAAAAACCGTGGAGGTAGGGGCCATTGTCATATACGCTACGTCAGAATCAGCTTGATAAAATAGAGGAAATTTTAAAGCAAGATCTCATCGATAATGGTGTGCGTTGTGTTTTCCTCATCGACATGGCTGGAAACATTATCGCCAATTTAGATAATGGTGAAAAGCAGCATGATATCTACTCATTGGCCGCCCTTGCAGCCGGTAATTTCGGAGCTGTTTCCGCCATGGCTAAAATCATCGGGGAAAACGAGTTTTCACTGCTTTTCCATAAAGGAAAAAAAGAGAATATTCATTTCAACAAAATCACCACAGAATTTTTGCTGATTAACATCTTCGGCAATGATATTTCGTTGGGCTTTTTACGATTAAAAGTAACTGATTCCGTCGAACAGCTTAAAGCGATACTAGAACCCCTCCTATCATCGTAACGTCATTTTAAGTCTGAAAAAGAACTGATTCGAATTTCGCTCTATTTTTGGTTATTCATGGCATTTGTGAATCTGAAAAATAAAGAGATTCAGGTGAAAATTGTCTACTACGGCCCCGGCCGAGGCGGAAAGACAACCAACCTGGAGTATATATACAAAAAATTCCACAGCCGTATCAATACAGAGATGGTAACCGTCAAAACTCACGGGGATCGAACGCTTTTTTTCGACTTCCTTCCTTTTGATATGGGTGTTATTAACGGCTATGATGTAAAAATTCAGCTTTATACCGTACCCGGTCAAGTAAAATATAATGCCACCCGAAGATTGGTTTTGAGAGGCGTGGATGGTATCGTTTTCGTAGCAGATGCCATGGCTGTGCGGAGAGAGAAAAACGTTCTTTCGCTTGAAAATCTTAAGGAAAATCTCGCCAACTACAAAAAAAGTATAATTAAGATACCGTGTGTATTTCAGTACAATAAGATAGATCTAGTAGAACAGGGAATCCCGGTTTTACCTGTTGAAACCCTTGAAGAAGACCTAAACAGTCGGTTAAAGCGACCATCTTTTGCGGCCAGTGCTCTTGCAGGCACAAACGTCGTAGCGACATTAAAAAAAATTATTTCGATGACTGTGACATCCATCAAAAAGGATCTAAAATAGGAGAAAAAAAGTGGCCCTTCACAATGATGCGGACTCTCTGAGCTCCGAACTCGAAAGCCGTCTTGATGACCTTTTCGAAGAAGATGCAAAATTTTCCAAAGGTCCAATAGCCGAAGGTCTTCCAGAGGATTACCCTTTGGGTGATTTGAAAAATTTGGTTTTGTCGATCGATTGGGAGATCACCGATGAAGTTTTAAGCCAGTTTCTTCAGCAGATAAACGAATTACAAATTAGTTTCAAAGATGACAAGATCAGTCTGACATTTCTGCAGATCCTCGGTTCTTTGGGCGAATATATTAAAACCAATCGCGGCAAAGCCCACCCGAAAACCTTCAAAATACTGAATTCGGTTTTCTCCAGATTTGATGATGTGGTACTGTCCAAAGACATGCAAAAGGACGAAAAGAAAAGAATTCTTCATGCCGAAATGAATAAATACAAGGCACTAAGAGAACAGATAGCACGTGAAAAAGCCGTAAAGGCAAGAAAAAAAGCAGACAAATCTGCGCAAAAGATTGAACCCAAGAAAAAAGAACAACAGTCAGCTGTGGCGGTTGCCTCGACTCCGAAAATAGAAGCATCTGCTAAAACGCACAGGGAAGCAGCGCTAAGGAGTCCTGAAGATAATGATGTTTCTTATTCTGAAGAAATCGCCAAGGCTGTTGAAGAAATCAAGAAATTCATTCAAGCTGAAATAATGAAGTTAAGAAAGGAATTAGGTCTCCTTCAGAAGCAAAAATAATTATCTTCGAATATGATTTTTCAGAGGAAGCGAAATGGATCTTTCATCGGGCGAAATTTCAACGCTGGTTTTTAAGCGCGTACTCAACGATGGCCGCAGTGATTTTTCGCTGGATCGCCGAATACTGGCCGTCTTCATGGAGCTGGATGGCAAGACAAATTTAAGTGCAGTAGCCCGCAAAACAGGTTTGAACATGAGCTCCATGCGAGAGGTTATCTCTAAACTCACAGAGTTGAAGCTCATTGAGAAAGTCGAAGAAGAAATACATTTTCTCGATAACGATTTTGTTACATATCTTGTTTCCCAATTTTCTTTAGCTGTCGGACCCGTTGCAGATGTCTTGATCGAAGATGAAGTGCACAATTTCGGATATGGGCTATCGCGATTTCCAACTCAGCGGGTTGCCGAATTGGTAGATAAATTGTCTCGCGAAATCAGACGCGAGAAAAAAAAAGTCGCTTTTAAACGAAATATGATTAATAAAATTCGGGAAAAAGGATATTTCAATACGTAAGGCCACCGACAGTCTTCGGCTATCTTCAATGGAACCAAATGATGGTAAGCTTCTTTGATCAGAGTCGGCCGAATTGATCAAGCGACGTTGAAGACGGCATAAAACATAATTGATAAGTAAGGGAGAGCATCTATGATTGTCATATGTGAGGAGTGTGGAAAAAAATACCGAATAGAACCTTCTAAAATAAAGGGCAGGGCTGCCAGCTTTAAATGCCGAGGTTGCACGCATGTAATTACAGTTACCAAACCGCAAACTGCATCGCCCGCACCCGCACCTTCTGCAGTTCAGTCCCCTGCGCCGGTTTCAGAAACTGTCGAAAACAGATATACTAGCCCCAGGACCGAACTCAAAGCAAAAGCGCCTGCCGCAGATAAAAGCTTGACCAAATCCGCGCGCATGGCGGGCAGGTTTGGTGTACGCGCGAAGATGACTCTGCTTTTCCTTGTGGTGCCGTTCATCCTAATGGTTGGGGCCAGTTTACTCTATTTCTGGCAACTGTGGCAAATGTCTTCCCTGCTGACCGATGAAAGTACGAAGATTGTCAACCAGATGGCCGCAGAGGAAATCACGGACCTGTCGACGGCGGTGGCGATCCAATGTCGGCTTTATCTTTTGGCGCACCCGGAATTAAAAAAGCAAGATTTTATGAAAGATATGGGTTTTAAAACTTTAGCGGTGCAACCCGTGGGGTTGAAAGGGTATACCGCCCTTTATGAAATGCCCGATTCTGAAGGAATTTGGCGCACCTGGGCTCATGTTAATCCGAAGATCATTGGGATTAATATGCATGATTTAAAAAAACCATTGGGGCGAAATTTCCCAGGATTTTGGAAAATATTTTCTGGTGTGAAAGGCGGCAAACGATCTCAAGGATATTATACGTGGCAGGACAAAGACGGTACATTTCGCGACAAGTTTATGGTATGCACGCCGGTAGCGGGAACACCATACGTCGTTGCCGCCACAACTTATATAGATGAATTCCACGAGCCGATCCGGCAGATGGAGTCTCAGGCTAAATTAATAACGGAAAAGACAAGACTTTATACCTTTGTGATTCTTGGCGGAACGCTTGTGCTCATTGGCCTTATTGTTTCGATATATGGTCATCGCTTGACCGGAAAAATCAGATCCCTGACCGAAGTCACTGAACGCATCAGCGTTGGAGATCTTGGCGCCGAAGTTGAGACCAAATCAAGAGATGAGATCGGAGAACTTGCTGAAGCCATATCTCGGATGCAAGAAAGTATCCGGCTTTCCATCGAGCGATTGCGAAGGCGAAGATAAATTTCAAGGATCTTATTGCGCAGATTAACCCAAGAATCATCGGTATCAGATCTTTGTTTCGGTCAAAATAAATGATTGGCTCTTTATGATGCCCGAATGCATGAAGGGTGTGAGACAGTCGGTATTTGAGGAGTGCAAATGGTCATTATCCCCAGAGAGAAGCCTGTTGTCGAAAACCTGAACATTTACTATCTAAACATTAAAAAATTGCTTGAGCATTATCAGGGAGAGATCGGCTCAGGTGGCGTCTATTTCAAGTCTCATGCAGCAGAAGGTGCAATTTTTTTTGATAAAGACGATATTTTAAACGGACATTTTAGGGACAAATCGACAGAGATCTCGGGAACCGAAGCGATTGAACGACTTATGGATGCAGGGGATAAGTATAATTTCAGTGTAAATATTTATAAAATCTCGGAAAGTGAAGTTTATTTCTGGGCCAGCATCTCTGCAGCGGAGAAGATCTACAAAGACCTTAGCACCGAGTTTACTGACCTTGAAAGACTCATAAAAAAGATGAGCAGCGAAAAGCTCACCGGCTATATCGATGTTTCCATCGGCGACGGTAGGGAAGCCGGAGTGATATTTATGATTAATGGCAGGATTATGGGCGGTTCCTATTCATTGGGAAACGACCAAGGGACGCCAAACAAAGAAAACCAGCAGCATCTTATTCAAAAAACAAATAAAAAAGGCGGTACCTTTAATGTTTGTCGAATTCCGCTTTCCAAACCGAAAACTGAGGATCAGGCAAACAACGCCCCTCAAAATAATTCCGAGAAAACGCTTGATATGCTTGAAGAGCTGCTGATGACATTCGAAAGCGTCGTCGCAGCAACCAAGAAGGTTCGCACAGACTTTAATAAGCTCTTAAAACAAAAATTTGTAGAAAAGGCAGACAAGTATGCGTTCCTGGATCCTTTTGCCGGAGAGTTTGAATATTCAAACCATAAGATCTCTTTCGCAGGTGATATCGGTCATAAGGATTTAGCCAACGGGATAATAGATTCTGTAAAAGAAATGGCCCAAGAGCTCGGCATCCTGCCTCGACTCGTCGGCGGTTTGAGTTCTTGGTCAGAAAAATACGCTGACGAGCTGAAAATGTTTGGAATCGAATTCTAAGCAACGCTCAAATGCGAGAACATGTTCAGCAATCGGAATGAGACAATCCTGTCAATTTTGGATAACAACTCGAAAATTCATCATTTCATGCAATTCTTGTGAATAATAATGGGCTTGCGCACCATATAATAAAATGCAATGCTCGGGATGTTACTGAAATCGTTGAAGAGGGCAATCAATGCTAAAAAATGTGCTGCTCGTCGATGATGACAAAGAAATGCTGTCGGCCATGCAAAAAGGATTTGAAAAGTATCACGAGTCCTTTTCGGTGCTATTGGCAGAGGATGGCCAACAAGCATTAGAGAGCTTAAAAGCCAACGTCATTTCGCTGGTCGTTACCGATATAAAAATGCCCCGTATGGACGGCTTCGAACTGTTGGCCTATATTATGGGACACTATCCGGATATCCCTGTGATTATGATAACCGGCTACAGTACCCCTGAAATGGAACGACTGGCGCGGCAAGGTGGTGCGGTTAGCTGTATATCAAAGCCATTTTTAATTGAAAATTTAGCACATCAGATAATAACCACGTTACAAAAGGAGTCCGAGGGCGGCACGCTGCATGATGTGAACTCCGGTATGTTTTTGCAATTGATAGAAATGGAGCAGAAAACATGCACGATTCGTCTGGAGGATAAGTTTTCCGGACAAAAAGGCGTGCTTTTTTTCAAAGAGGGCGATTTGCTTGATGCCAGAGTAAAAAATTTCCTAGGAGAAGCAGCTGCACATCAAATATTTTCCTGGGAAAAAGTCAATCTTTCCATTCAAGAGGGATGTTCTCTGAACGAGAATAAAATCAGAAAGGATCTTCAACCGCTAATCTTAGAAGCGATGCGACAAAAGGATGAGTCCCTGCCTGATACGACGCCGATAACTTTAATTGAAGAAGTTGAACCATTGAAACAAGATTCTGCAGATTTAATCAAAAAAATAAAAGACAAAATTGAGAATGAGGTCGGAGAACGCTGCGGCTTGGAAGATATTTATCAGGACAGCGCATGGGATAGCCGCGTAATCGAATTATCGAAAGTGGGTGAATTTTTTAATATGGGCAAAATCACGCTTGGGTATATCGATAAAGGTGATGTAAACGACTATATCCTGTTGCCGAAAGAAAAAACGACGGTGGTTGTGCTTGATCCTAAATGCCCGAGAGATAGAATCATTCAGGTACTGTGCGATTGAGACAGGACCTAATTGAAAAAGCGGATGTGAAACGAAAATATGCAAGAATTCTTTAAAGATATCCTAAATATCGATGGTGTGAAGGGAGTTATGCTGCTTTCTTTATCCGGCGCACCAATTTTTAAAACGTTTACTCCCTCCGTAACACAAAATCCAGAAGATAATCAATGGAGTCGCTTTATTGAATCACTGGATGGGATTAGGGAATCAGATATTATTTTCGAAAAAGGCCGAGTATATATTCGAAGAACCGATATAGGCTATTTAGTCGTTTTATTGGGATTGCTCGTACCGATGGCAATAATAAGATTAAATTGTGACACTTTGCTACCTTCATTAACTCCGGAAAAATCGTCAAAACGGTGGCCACGTCTCTTTAAAAGATAATGAAAGGTATTTAATAAAATATGAGAACCGATATCGAATCCAGAATTAATGAGGCGGAAGTCTGCCGCTCAATGGGATTATTAGTCGATTCTTTGACCATTTATGAAAAGCTTCTTTCTCTCGTTTCGCCGCAAGACTCTGAAACCATGGAGACAGTCAAGAAGCGGATCAATTTGCTGAAAAAAGAAGTTGCCGATCATGAAGATTCGCAACCCAAAGACGTTAAAGCCAAAGATATTTCGATATTGAAAAAGACGCTTTCGGCTAAGGGTGATGTGCAGGCGATTCTTGACAGCGCTTTGGCTTTCAAAGAAATGGGTCTTCATGGGGATGCCATCTCTGAATTTGTCAAATTATTTGGCGAAGAGTATCCGGTTGAAAAAATTGTTCCCGAACTCTGCGAAAGTCTTTTAAAGCTACATTCGTCGTCCAAAGCGGTGAAAGAACTCGACAGCTTGATCAAGGAGTACAAGTTTAACAATGAAAAACTGAGCCAGATCAAATATTTACTGGGTCAGGAACTGGAAAAAAGAGATCATCGCGAGTCTGCGCTGGACTGTTATAAAAAGGCCCAAAAACTCAATCCTGACGATGCAGAGATCAAAAAACGCCTGGATTCGATTGCGGCCACCTTCACCTCCGGTTCAAAGTATGACTATCTGCTGCGCGAGAACATGGTGACCACCGATCAATTGCAGAAAGCCTTTGCACTTTCTAAAAAGATGAACAAGAGTGTAGAATTTGTCTTGATCGAACAATTCCATATTACAAAAGTTGCCGTCGGCAAGTCCTTTTCGCTGTTTTATGATTGCCCGTTTAAGGAGTTTGATCCGGGTTTCCCGGTGCCCTTTGAGCTCTTAGCCAATTTAAAAAAGGCCTTTTTGCTCAATGAATACTGGATTCCGCTTTCTTGGAGTAAAGATGGGGTGGAAGTGTTGGTGGATGATCCGCGGGATCTGAACAAGACCGATAACATCAAAGCCTTGCTGAAAACCAATAAGATTAATGTTAACGTTGCCATCCGCGAAGATATTGAGGCCTTTATCAAACGATTTTTTTCTCAGGACCCCAGCAGTGCTGAGACGACCCCGGCGGATGAGGTTCTGGATGATCTTGATTTGATTCCGGATGTCTCCTTTGAAGAGGAAGAAGATGATCTGGAGATCGACGCGGTCGATGAGACCTCCAGTAAGGTGGTTAAACTGGTGGATCAAGTGATCATTGCGGCCTATCGCAAAAATGCTTCCGATATTCACATTGAGCCCTCGCCGATCACCAAGGCTACCAGCATTCGTTTTCGATTGGACGGGGTTTGCCAGGATTACATGAAGATTCCCAACGCCATGGTGCGGGGTGTTATCTCACGAATCAAGATCATGTCGAATCTGGACATTGCCGAGCGTCGTTTGCCCCAGGACGGCAAGATCAAATTCCGTCGCAAAGGAGTGCCGCCCTTTGAAATGCGGGTAGCCACCCTTCCAACGGCGGGAAACTTTGAGGATGTCGTCTTAAGGATCCTTGCTTCGGCGGGTGCCATGAAGCTGGATGAAATGGAGTTAACCGAACGAAACATGCAGGTGATGAAAACCATCATTGCCAGGCCCTATGGTCTGATTTTGGCGGTAGGGCCGACCGGCTCCGGTAAGACCACATCGTTGCATGCCATCTTAGGTGAAATTAACAAACCGGGAATCAAAATATGGACCGCCGAGGATCCAATTGAAATTACCCAGGCCGGGCTGAGACAGACTGAAGTCAAACCGAAGATTGGGTTGGATTTTGCACGAATGATGCGTGCCTTTTTGCGGGCGGATCCTGACGTCATTATGATCGGTGAGATGCGCGATGAAGAAACAGCCTCCATCGGTATTGAGGCCTCGCTGACCGGTCATTTGGTGTTTTCGACCCTGCATACCAACAGCGCACCGGAGACCATCACCCGGTTACTGGATATGGGACTTAACCCACTGAACTTTTCAGATGCGTTTTTGGGTGTGCTGGCTCAACGACTGGTGCGCCGCTTGTGTAAAAATTGCCGCGAGGAATACCCTCTCTCCGAAGAAGAGTTTGAGGAGATTGTTACTGATTACGGCAAAAAATGGTTTGAAAAGACCGATATCGAGTACCATTCGGATTTGACGCTGTTTCGGCCGGTGGGTTGTGAGACTTGCTCAAATACCGGCTATCGCGGCAGGTTGGGGATCCATGAATTGATGGAGGGCACACCAAAGATTAAATTGATGATCAAAAAGCAGGCCAACACCGAACAGGTTTTTCAACAGGCCATGAACGAAGGGATGGCCACCCTGAAACAGGACGGCATCTTAAAGGTCTTCGGAGAACTGACTGATATTTCCGAGGTGCGCCGAGTTTGCATCAATTAAGCGTTTATGGAAATTGGTTCAACACAGTGGGAAGATCTCATCATTGATGGTGCGATAGCGTTGGGTATTGAAGTTAATCGCCAACACGCCCGTCAGTTTGCCATCCATGGAATCGAGCTGATAAAATGGAATAAAAAAATCAATCTGACCACCATAACCGATCCTCAAGAAATTGCCCTCAAACACTTCCTGGACTCCATTGCCCCTGTTCGATGGATACCACCATCTTCTTCTCTGCTTGACATAGGCTCCGGCGGCGGTTTTCCTGGCATTCCGCTTAAAGTTTTCATACCATCTTTATCGGTGACCCTCATCGACGGGTCTCGCAAAAAGATCAGTTTCTTAAAGCATATCATTCGCATCCTTCAACTTGAAGGCATTGATGCGCGACAGATCCGGGCTGAGCAAATGGTGAAAGACGCCAATTTTGCGCCTGCATTTGATGTCATTGTCGGTCGCGCGCTTTCCTCATTGGTATCCTTTGTTCGGATGGCCGTCCTATTGTTGGCAGAAGAGGGTTTAATAATCGCATTTAAAGGTGAAGTGGATCAGAAAGAGATAGATACCTTGCGCTCAAATATGTTGGATAAAATACATAGCGCCACCTTCGATCAAAAGCAGTATTCGTTGGCGCTGGAAATCTACAAGCTTCCATTTATTCACTCAAAACGATCTATGCTGATATTAAGGAAAAGTTGAAAGTTGCCCCAAACTTGATTTTTGTAAGGTGCTTAATATTAGTCATCTTCAACCGTTGCTGGCGGACCTATGAAATTTTGACCACACTATTATCCATTATGTTTCATAATTTTTTAATTTGCCTTTCTTCGATGAAATAATTTATCGTATTGATATTATAACAATTTCACTCTATATTCTGAATTGGCACGTGTTTTGCGTAGTATCAATATTGCCTGACCAGGTTTGCATATGCTAACGGGATATTTTTTCCTTTCACATTGCACATACGCGTAATTGAAGCATTACCTGGTCAAGGCCTCCATAATCAACGGGGTGGGTTTAAAACTAAAGTTTGCTAGGTTCTTTGGTTTTGCCCCCCCAATTCTAAATTCTTTTTTCAGTTTGGTTGAATTGAGCGGAAATGATTCAAAGGGTATGATTTGAAATCAATTATAAAAAAAAAGAGATATGGTCATCTCCTCAAAAAAGCTTTTTGTAAATAGAAGGAAAGAACCCCGACAGTCCTATTCTGGTGATATTTTCTTTGCATATAAAAAACACCTTTACAAAGGCACGCTTATAAATTTCAGTCCCTCCGGTTTGTATATTCAAGCAGATCGTATTTTCATTAAAGGCGAGATGATTACCGTTTCATTACCGGTTTCCAAATATAAAAATAACAAACAAAGAGGCCGAATCGTTTGGAACAATTCAAAAGGATTCGGCGTGCGATTGTGCGCATAACTTCTATTGCATCGTAATTTTTTTTATTCATTTGTTCGGGACTTGCTCTGACGCATGGCGTGTGAAGAGTCTCCGAAGCGCAATTAGAAATTACTACTCCCATCCCAACAATGGCTACATAGCATATCTTTGGGCAGCCCGATTGCTTTTATAAGATCTTCAAATCTCTGATTTTACACGCCAATTGGTAACCCTCATAATAAAAATAGAGCAACACCCGTCTATTCGTCGGAATACTCGACAGTTCCTCGTTGTCGCTTGATATGACTGCGGTGCCGTTTGATCATTAAACGACGCTGTCGAGCGGCTCGAGTCGGTTGGGTGCGTCGTCTGGTTTTCGGTTTTACGGCTGCTTTTCGAATTAATTCAACCAGTCGATGAACAGCATCTTTGCGATTTTGTTCTTGGGTACGAAAACGGCGAGCATGAATTACCAAAATTCCTTCAGTGGTTATTTTGCTTCCACCTATTTGGATCAGACGTTTGCGAATGTCTTCCGTTAAGGATGCAGATTCGGTGACGTTAAATCGTAGTTGCACGGAAGTAGCAACCTTATTGACGTTTTGGCCGCCTGATCCTGGGGAACGGATAAAAGCCAGCTGAAATTCGCTTTCATCAATGGCGATATCTTCGGTGACTTTGATCACAATTTCACCTAGGGTGTTTCCCAAAAAAAAATAATTCGATCAATCTAAGTTCGCAAAACGGATTCTTTCTGATAAAAATATCAAACCTGACGAAAGACAACAATAAAATTATCAGTTTTTAACTTTAAAGTTTCACGTGAAAACACATTTTGTTGTATATTTATAGTTTATTCAGCACTATAAATTGATTTAGGTGCTAAAACGCTATCAAGATAATTGGTGGACATGTCTTAAAAGATGTATATATTGATTTCGAACTAATTTTAAGAAAAGGTGAGCGACACCGTCGATTAGGGTGTCACACAATAAGAATTGTAAGTGGATAGTTTTTCAGTGTTAACAGCTGAAAGTGATGATGATTATCAAATAAACAGATAGGAGAAAATTAATGGAACTAAAAGGCAAAAAGATTTTGATTCCCGTCGAAGAAATGTTCAATACATTTGAATTTTGGTATCCCTACTATCGGCTGAAAGAGGCCGGCTGTGAGGTGGTGGTAATGGGTTCAGGCAGCTCGGAGACATACACCGGCAAACCCGGCACGGAAGTCATGGTGGATGTAAGTGCCGATCAGGTTAGCGCCGCAGATTTTGACGGTATTGTTATTCCGGGCGGATATGCACCGGATATCATGCGTCGCTATCCAAAAATGGTCCAGCTTGTAAGAGATTTTCATGAATCTGGAAAAGTGGTGGCCGCCATTTGTCATGCCGGCTGGATGCTCGCCTCGGCTGAAATACTCGAAGGCCGCACGGTCACCTCGTTTTTTGCTATTAAAGATGATCTTACGCATGCCGGCGCAAACTGGGTCGATCAAGAAGTTGTCGTCGATGGAAATTTAATCACCAGCCGTAAGCCCGATGATCTGCCCGCTTTTATGAGAGCGATCATTGATACGTTAAAATAAAACTTTGGTATGAATTTGGATCGGTTTCCTCAATAGTGGCCAATTTTGATGGAAATTAAAAAAAGTGTATGCTAAGAATATAAATGAGCAATAAGGAATTGGGACCGTAAGAAGATAGATTTTATCTAAATTAAGTCGGGGTTGGAATGTGGCGCAAAATTGCTGAGAAAATGGCTCAAGCGTTCGGAAATTATTTGCAGAGGCCGACACTTTGGTGACTTCTGCGCACAGAAGGGAGACCGAAATGAAGATTTTGGTAGGATACGATGGAACGAATTCGGCAAAGGAAGCCCTGAATTTGGCAAAAACGCACGCACAAGCTTTCGGTGCAACTGTAGATGTAGTAACTTCCATGCAGAAAGGCACGGAACATCAAAGAGAAGATATTGAACAAGCTGAAAGAGGTCTGGAATATGCCAAATCGATATTTGAAGAGAACAATATTGGGTGTAAAACCCACCTCCTGATTCGAGGAATGTCACCGGGAGAAGATCTCGTGGAGTTTGCAAAAGAAAACGAGACGGACGAGATTATTGTTGGGGTTAAAAGACGGTCGAAAGTCGGCAAACTGCTTCTGGGATCTACGGCCCAATATGTAATTCTGCAAGCCCACTGTGCTGTTGTATCCGTGAAATAAAAAAGTGCCATGACGTTCAATCAGTTGGTCAGGCTCTGAATAGGTGCGGGAATGAGACCACCGAGTCGGATGAAGTGATTCGCACCCTGAGCATTGTTCACTGGGATAATGGTTGACTGACCTAGAAGCCCACCGAAGTATGCACTATCGCCGGCCGTTTTCCCAGGAACCGGTATCAAGCGTGTCGCCGTTGTCTTGTTATTGATAACGCCGATGGCCATTTCATCGGCGATAATTGCAGCAATGGTCTCCTCTGATGTTTCGCCTGGAATGGCAACCATATCTAATCCAACCGAACATACGCTGGTAATAGCCTCGAGTTTCTCTAGACTGATATAACCGTTACGGGCGGCTTCGGAAATATTAAGATCTTCGCTGACCGGTATGAAAGCCCCGCTCAATCCCCCAACTTTAGAACTGGCGAAGGCGCCGCCTTTCTTAACAGCGTCATTTAAAAGTGCAAGTGCAGCAGTTGTTCCGGGCACACCAATGCTCAACAACCCCAAACTTTGGAAGATTTCGCCGACACTATCGCCTACATGAGGAGTCGGTGCCAAGGACAGATCGACCACACCGAACCGGATGTTGAGATTTTCTGCAACTTCCCTTCCGATTAACTCGCCGACTCGGGTAACTTTATAAGCGGTTTTTTTTATCAGCTCGGATATTCGCCCTAAATCTAAATTCGGGGTCGATTCAAGGGCTCTATCAATGGCCTTTTTAACCACGCCCGGGCCACTTACACCGACGTTGATGACGGCATCGGCTTCACCGATACCGAGATAGGCGCCGGCCATAAAAGGTATATCCTGCGGAATATTGGCAAAAACACATAGCTTGGCGCAAGCGATTCCATCTCTGTATGCGGTAAGCGCGGCGGCTTGTTTGATGGCTTTGCCCATTAATAAAACGGCGTCTATAAAAATGCCGGCGAATTCAGATTGCAGAATTGTCTGGCTGACATTTTCAACATTACAATTGTGTTCAAAGAGAATTTTAGAAACCGCTGCCACAATTCCGGGACGATCCTGCCCTAGGACTGAGATGATAACTTTATTCATAGAGTCTACCCCCTCAACATGATAAGTTCAGAGTTGTTTTTTGAGTCTGGGCATCCTTTAACAGAAATCACTATCTATTATCAATCAGGTTCTAAATCGTTGACAATTTTTTCTATCTCTGCTGCGATATAGTTCCCCAGTTTCGTCGCCTTCTCAGTAGTTATTGATTCAATTCCCTCCGATAGGCGTTTAACTTTGCCCTCGTCTATGTCTGTCATTTTATTTACCAGAAAACTGTCCACTTCACCGTCATCAAGCAAAAACCCGCATGCGCCAACAGCTCCGATAAATTCATCATTCACAAAGATTGGCACAACCAGCTTAATCAGTCCGGCATCACACTCCTCGATAGTTGGCTGTTTGGTTCGCATAGCCTGAGCGGCGATGTTCATATGAGCCGGCGCACAAATAAAACTTTGTCCTTTATCGGTTGCCTTGATTTCAGGGCATAACTGGTTGGCCCAATTTTTATAATCGGATATTCGATAACCTTCTGTATTGAACACATTCACATCTAATCCCGATTGTTTATGAATATCTTTTTCGAGTTCAACCCATTTTTCGGGCGGGGCAATGTCCGTCAATTTCATACTATTTCTCCTTTCGCATTCCTAGCGTAATCATTTTTCAGCAGTTGAAAGTTTTCTTGTTTAGAACACCTTCAATTAACAGGCTTGCGCGCTACTTTCAATTTTTTTTGGGGGGTCTGAAATGATCAAATCCAATATTGATTATATCCTCTTTCATAAGCTCTCTGGTGAATATTCATGTATTCTAATTCCGATGTATATCAATCTGTAAGTCAAAATCGGATTCGAGGCATTGTGGAACAGACATTTCTTAAGTATTATGAAACGCATCAGAAAAGAGAAGATGTTTACCCAACCTTAGCAGAAAATAAAAAATTACTATTTTTCGAAATTCTTCATAATTTCTTGACAAAAATAAAAGCTATATATAAGCTTTGTGAGCAGTTATGTTTAGGTATTTGTATAATTAAAAAAATATCTCATCGAAAAAAAAGTGGAGGAGGAAAGTAAAATGCCAATTTTAAAAGGAGATTTAAGAGATATTCAAAAGGATATCAAAGCCCTAGAGAAGAAAATGGAAAAATTGTTAGCAGCCTTTGGAAAGGGACCGAAAACGAAAACTGAACGATCAGCAAGAAAAGTAACGACTAGAAGAGCAGCTGCAAAAAGAGCTCCGATTAGAAAGACTGCTGAAATGAAGAAAGGTGTTCAATTGACGGCCACTGAACAAGTATTGAAAATTATAAGGCGATCAAGAAAAGGTGTGGATGTGCCCACCATAAGAGCTAAAACAGGTTTTGATGATAAAAAAGTTCGCAATATTATCTTCCGGACCTCCAAAGAGGGTAAAATAAAAAAGATCGACCGGGGGATATATGTCGGCGGCTAGTGATTCTCTCTGAAATACTCTTTAAACATCTATGAATGGCCGACAATCATTGGTCGCATATCCTCGATTTTGATTAAAAATGGCCTCATTTTCGTCTTTCAAAGAACTGGAGCAGGTGAACCCACAAAAATTTACAACCATTGCTGAAATTCAAGATGTCGTTAAAGACTCTCAGGCCCAATCTGCCGGTCTGCTCAAAGGTGACCTTATCGTTGGGTACGCTCGTATTCGTGTTAATGGTGCTAGAGAGCAGGAATTTGCTTTTTTCGATGATGAGAACTTTTAATCCCTTTCTAGTCAAATTATTTACTGATAATTTTTTCCACAGTTTTTTTATCAATGCCCATTGTACCATTTTTAAAATCCATGGTAACATCTCTCACTAGAGCTTAATGAGGAAACCAGAGCGTAAAAGAAATCCTCTGTCAGTATGAGAAATGGGGGTTTTCCCTCTGTCAGTATGAGAAATGGGGGTTTTCGTTGATCATCGAATCATGTTTGCATCTTTGCTAAGGTTTTTAACTCCTCTATAAAATTTTATCAGAAGCTAGAATTAGGTGTCAATGAATTTAAAAGAAGACATTCTGCCTGCACCATGATCCGCATTCGTCGGCATTTAACTTAAGTTACTGCGACAATATTTCAGTTCATTTCATATTCTTTTTACTCAATAATTACTTGCTTGACACATAGATATTTTGAGCGTATTTATCATCCTAACCTATGAACCAGAAAGAGTGTATTGAGACGAATCAAAGGATAAGATATGGCGTTTACCGCGAATATAATAAGCCAAATGAACGATAATCCTCTTTATAATGCGCTTGGTATCCGAGTTGAAGAAGCTGCAGACGGCAAAGCGAGCTCCCGTTTAGAGCCGAAATCCGAAATCTGTTGGCCGTTTCCTGGCCAACCCCATGGTGGAATCCTTTTTACGATTATGGATACAACAATGGCCTGGGCAGTATTATCGCAGCTGGATTCCGGCTATAATTGCACTACAGTCAATTTAAACATTCACTACACGCTGCCCGCCAAGGGAAATTTATTTACTTGTTCAGCCTGGACAACGCACCGCAGCAGCAGGTTTAGCTTTGTACGTGCCGACATTAACGATGCTGAAGGCCGCCTCCTCGCCATGGGCCAAGCAGCATTTCGAATTATTCAAAATGATTTCATGAAAGAATCAACCCCCATCCGTTAGCGGTATTCATTTCCCAAATTCCGTTCTTAACATCTTACCCAGGTGCAGGAAAGACAAGCATAAAGCCTGCAATGCTGCGTATTTTTATAACTGGTATTTATATAAAGCTAGAAATATGTATATATTTTTAATTAAATATTTTAATAAAAAAATCAAAAAATTAAAAAATAATACTTGAAATATGAAAAAAAATAATTTAAGCTAATTTCGATGGGCAAAAAAAAGACATTTTCGACCAGAATCGATGACGATAGACTCAAAGCGCTGAAGCATCTGTCGGTTGATACGGATAAATCGCTGGGTACGCTTTTGGAGGAGGCGATCAAAGACCTCATTGATAAGTACAAAAAAAAAGAAAAATGAAAACAAACTGCAAACACTTTGCAAAAGCCTTATATGGTTTTAATCACCTAATATTTAACAGGACATCTTAATCACACCATTGAATAAACCCCTAAGAAAGGATCTAAAAATGCCAGCAGCCAATAATCGACGATGTTATGAAAAAGGAAATGAGTGGTTTCATTTACCTAAAAGAAATGGAAACGCAACGGTTGAATGTATCTGCCCAAAATGTGGAGCACACCATAAAATGAAATTGCAATGGACGGGAAGAGGCAGACCCAAAAAATTCTGTCAGCCATGTAAGATATTTATAACTTCTATTGAAAAGATTGAAGCCTGCGGCTTGCCCATAGATGTTCATAAAGGTCTAGATAAAACCGTTTAAACCCATTCCCATCCTCTTTTTGCTTATAGATGAAAGAAATCTATCTATCGTTTCCTTTCGATGGACAGCCATTGAACAATTTCCTCTTGTGAATCGACCCACCATAAGCTAACATCTGATAGGCCTCAACCTGATAACAGAATGCCAAAAACTCGGCCAATTTTCCCGTCACCTTAACGACTAAAGCCAAGATTAACGATGATCGGTGCGATTGCTGGAGATATTATCGGCTCTGTCTATGAGCAGTATCCCATTAAGACCACCTCGTTTCCGCTTTTTTCGAGGCTATCACGGTTTACTGATGATACGGTTTTAACCATTGCCATTGCCGACGCTATTATACACAACATTGATTATGCAGCATCTTTGAAAGCGTTCGCCAGAAGATATCCTGCTGCGGGCTATGGCATTTCTTTTTATCATTGGATGCAATCTTCCAACGATGAGGCCTACTACAGTTGGGGTAATGGCTCTGCCATGAGGGTGAGTCCGGTAGGATTTGCATTTAATTCGACGGAAAAGATCTTGGCTGAGGCAGAAAAAAGTGCTGCCGTCACCCATAATCACCCCGAAGGTATAAAAGGTGCCCAGGCCACCGCCTTAGCCATTTATCTGGCGCGGCAAGGAGCAAGCAAAGCGCAGATCGGTCAAGAAATTACAGATCGATTTGGCTATAGTTTTAGCCGAAGTTTAAATCAAATCAGACCGACCTATATTTTTGACGTTTCCTGTCAAGGATCCGTACCCGAATCGATGATCGCATTTTTTGAATCTCATAATTTTGAAGATGCTATCCGCATGGCGATTTCCCTTGGTGGGGACACGGATACAATGGGTTGTATTGCCGGTGGAATTGCCCAGGCGTTTTACAGAGACATACCTGCAACCATCCTCATGCAGGTTAGACAAAGACTTCCGCAGGAGTTTTTGGCCATCATTGATGAATTCAACAACAAGTACAGAATTGAACTATGAATAAAATCCAGGTGAAGTTGTATGCCCTTTGTTTTGAAATTTGGCTCGTATCCTTTGATCAACCCCTCGGATGGTACTTTGAATGCATATGCTTAAGATGCTCCCTGGCAATATGGGTGTAGATTTGGGTCGTTGAGATATCCACATGGCCCAACATGACCTGAACGGCTCTTAAATCCGCGCCGCCTTCTAATAAATGACTGGCAAATGAATGTCTCAGGCTATGAGGGGTGATTTTTTTACGAAGGCCTGCTTTCTGGCTATAGCGTTTAATCATTTTCCAAAATCCCTGGCGGCTCATGGGTTTTCCTGCCCATGCCACGAAAAGATAAGGGCTGATCAGATTTTTTATAAGCCGCTTACGGGAGGTTTCCAGGTAATTCTGTATTTTTTCCTGTGCGTACAAACCAATTGGAACAACCCGTTCCTTTGAGCCCTTCCCAAAAACCCGCACGTAACCGGCTTCCAGATTTACATCCTGAAATTTTAGATTCACCAGTTCGGACACTCGCAAGCCTGCGGCGTATAAAATCTCCAGCATCGCCGCATCCCTAGCACCCTGAGGGGTTTTGGGGTCCGGGCTGTCCAACAAGCGTTTTACCTCTGCCACTGAAAGTACATCAGGCAGTTTAAGGCTGATTTTCGGTAGTTCAACAAGTCGCGCAGGATCACGGCCAATTATTTCTTCCTGGACCAAAAAACGGTAAAAACCCCGTAACGCGACCAGGTGCCTTGCCCGTGAACGTGCCTTAAGACCGGAATCCCTTAGTGCGATCAAATGTTTTAAGATTAGAGCGGTATCCGAATCCGATACATTCGTTACACCATTTTTAAGCAAGAACATATGATATCGGGCAAGATCGCGACTATATGATTCCAGGGTTCTTTTTGATAGCCCTTTTTCCACCAACAAATAATTCAGATATTGATCGACGAGGTCATCTAGGGAAGGTATCTTCTGAGCAGTCATATATCGTTAAATGTCTACTTTTTCGACAAAGACTAAATCTTTTTCCCGCCCTACCCGAAGCACAAAATTATAAATATCGCGCTGCAGACACAAAATCGGATCTTCAGCGGGAAAGTAAGCAACATCGCCGCGCAGAAATTTTTGAGTCGATTCGTGGAAGACAATTTCGCGCAGCGCTTCAATATGATTGTATTCGCTATCCCGCAACAAGTGCGCCATATAGCGGGCGCAGTGCTCATCCTCGGGTGCTATTTCTTTTAGATCCCAACCCATGGCAACTAGACTGACTTCTTCAGGTTGTCTGGATTCAATATAACGCACAGTGGCGTCGGCAAGGCCATAACTTCCGAGAAGGACTTCATCGGCCACAACCAATGCCGCAATAGCACCCTGAACTCCCGAAGATGTGCGCTGCACAACTGTCTTTTCTCTAAAGAGGGAAGGGGCCGCTTTCAAAATCTGACTGGGAGAATTGCCGAAATCAAATCCGTCAATCGGAGCACCTCCCACTTCTCCCACCAAAATCAGGTTTGAATCAGTTTTCTTTAATCTTAGCGCATCCGTGGGGGAGGCAACCAGAATCGATTTTTTAATTCCTAATGAAAACAGCAGCGGCGCACAGGAAAACGCCCTGAATACATCGATGATGACTGCCAACCCGTGGGCATTTTTCGCGCCGGACAAAAGACTGCTGTGGTTAATTTTCATTAGTTTCTCACGTTATCATTGCCATCAGCGTTATGGTTTTTAAAGGTCTGTTTTAGGGGACTTATTCCAGCTGTGCACTCGTCTGTCAACCTATTTTCAACCTTATAGATTTTTGGATAAGGTCAATATGTTTTTGTTGATTACCAGTTGCAGTTCGGGTTGGATGAATTCGTGGTGACCTTCTGTAAACGGCAAATATACCAGCACAAAGCTTTTCGCGTCAATTTTGAGTTCAGGAACTAGATCAACTAGATTCGTTTGCGGTTTAATAAAGCCGGACAAGTTAATGGTAAGACTTTCGACTGCTTCGGTCACCGGCATGGTGATCGGTTGGTGTCTTCCGTCGGGTAATTCGGGAAGGAGGTTTTGATGGGGTTGCGAAAGTGTCGTGTTGGTTGAAAGCCGTAAAAATACCCGCGGTCGTACTTTAAATGCCGGTGCCCAAAATCGAAATTCAAGCTCATGCCACTTGTCATGCGCAACCTTGGGAAGATTGGCCACCTTGATTAAATCCGCATAGGAATCTAGTTGAATTCCCTTTATATCCGCTCGTATCCGCCAAAACGGCAAATAAAGCCCATTCTTTTTTTCGCCTGGATACAGTCCGAATTTGAGTTGTTTCAGTGACTTACCAGCTGCGTACCACGCTGTCGTGCAATTTTTGCAAAGCAAAACCAACGTGTCCCGCTCGCCTTCTAAATCCCAACCACAATTGGGGCATAACGTGGATATGAATTGAATGCGCCAGTTTGGAGCTTCTGCCGGAAATTGTTCGATATCAAAATCATCCGGCAGTACCGAAGAAACGGGTTGATTGAGAACCGCATCATAGACCTTGTCTTTAATGTATGCAGGTGAATAAATAAGGCTGACCGTTTCTCCTATATGAGATTGGTGCAAGATCGGCTTAACCAGTGTTTTTCCGAAACGGTGCTCAAAGGTTTGGATGACATGGTCCAGAGACTGTGTCGGTTTAAGAAATCGACCTTCCGTTTCTGGTGAAATAAATCGAAGCGTAAGCGCCTGACTTCGTAATCCCACCGAATGGGGTATATAATGAGATTCGATGGCTTGGTGGCTGACGTCGATGAATTTGTGGTTAATTCCCTTGGGGTTGCAGGCAAAAAGCATCGCCTTAAATCGCCAATAGGGAAAGAATACGAGTTGTTTGTCTTCAGGGGCGGCGTTGGGAAACATGTAGCGAAAAAAGTCTTTGACCATGAGATACGACTTCACCCGGCAAAACTTACAGGCAAACAGGCGGTCGGTCTCATCCAAAACGGCAGGTGCCCCACATTGGGGACACTGATGTTCTATAAGAAAATTGATGACTGCACTCCCCCTCATTAACTAGATTAAAGACAAATCTAGAAGATCAAAAAATTTAATATTTTAAGTTTGTTATAGAAATTTTGTCACGTCATACTAGAATTTATCGCCACATTCGTTGCAATACATGGAGCCTGCGAGATTTTCTGCGCCGCAGTTTTTACAAAATTTGGTTTCATCGGCTTTCTCAGCTGCATAACCACAGCGAGAACAAAATTTTGCATTGGGCGTTAAATTTTTGGAGCAACGCGGACATTGTTTAAAGACGAGCAGTTGATGACCGCAATCCGGGCAGAATTTAGCGCTGCTCGGAATTGAATTCTGACATTCCGGACACGCTGCCATCTGTTGGGTACCTTCTTGACGGGGTTGGGCACCGGCAAAATACTGGGCAAACATGGCTGGCATCATCAGCCCGAGCGATGTACCCATACCCATTTCAGAGCCGCCGCCTTCGGACTCAGACGCCTTTTCCATGGCCATGGCTGCCTTCATTTGCATCAATTTATTCATATCGTTAAAAACGCCCATGCGACTGCGATCATCGATCGCTTGTTGCACTTCCGGCGGAGGAGTAATTGAGTTGATATACAGATGTGAGAGCCGAATGCCAAAATGACTAAAATCCTTTTTCAATCGTTCAGCAAGTCCTTCAGATAATTCATCATATTTAGCCGGCAGATTTAGAATGGAATCAATGGTTTCACCCATATAGTCGTTGAATCTGGATACGATGACACGGTTCAGATATTCCTCGATCTCATTGGTCGAGAAAATGCCCTGGGTTCCTACCAAACTGTTAATAAATAGCACGGGTTGAACCACCTGGAGATTAAATACACCAAATGCGCGCAAACGGACGAGACCTAATTCGGAGTCCTTAAAGGCCACCGGGTCTCGAGTACCCCACTTCAAGTTGGTAAACACCTTTAAATTAACGAAATACATCTCAGCCCGCAGGGGACTGGTCATCCCCCAAGGTATACTGGCGATTTTCGTCAAAATAGGTATATTAGCGGTTTTAAGCGTATGTCGTCCCGGCCCGAAAGCGCCCACGGCCTTTCCTTTGTAGAAGAATACGGCAGCTTGGCTTTCTCTGACTGTTAGTTGCGCACCGTATTTGATTTCACCTGAGCCTTCTTTTGGAAGCCGGTGGACGAGTTCTTGGCCTGTTTCATCAAACCATTCTAAAACTTCTAAAAAGACGAGATTATTGGTTCCCATAGACGATCCCTCCTTCGGGAATGGTTTACGATATTTTCACTCGCTGTAAACCAAAATTATCTAAATTAGTAATATTCACAGAAGGTTATGATATTTTACGATCCATTGAGCTATAGTGTAGCAATTATATCGGTCAAAAGCTGTCTAAACTTAAATTTACCTTAATTTTCTAAATACATAGAAATTTTACATTTTTAATGCCGAAGGGATACAAAAGTGCTTGATGAATTGCGGAATTGCCCTTTGAGTAGCATAATTTCATTATTTTCATTTGACATAATTATTCCTTTATCCGATAATGACAGCGATCTGCTGCACCGCATTCTCATTTTCTATTCCAGTTGGGTTACTGGAATTAGGCTTTCTAACTGGAATTCGAATAATGTAATAGCCTTCTATTTTAAAAATCAGTATCGCCGAACAATGTTTTGAACCCCAACAAAAAGGGGGACTTCGTGCAAAATATGAGTGAAAGAAGAGAATTTGAAAGATATAACCATGAAGTCCCTATAATATATGCGTATCACGACTCAGATAAATTCTATAATGCGAAAATGTACAATTTCTCTAAAGGCGGCCTGTGTTTTGAGTCGTCTTCTGCCATTGAACCGGGATCAGATATTTACGTGATGATGGAAGAATTTGCTCCAGATACGATTGGTTCGGAGATATACGAAGGATATCTTGCCGAAGTCCGTTGGTGTCAGAAATTACACGAATCTGAACCTACCTCATATCAAGTTGGGATAAAGTATTACCGAACCATAATCGATCATCATTTAGAAGCTGATGACGAGAAACCTTGATTTCTAATCGAATACACCATTTGCAAATCATTTCCTTAAGCTTCAGTCCTTTTACTGATCTATATTTTCCTTTTCGTTGTATGGTTTCTTAGAATAAGTGGTTTTTTGAAAAGGGGAGCGATTCCAGAGGATAAGTACCACTTGAAACTATCAACAGGGGCATTATCATTATCTTGGTTGATTTTTTTTATCTCAAACAGTTATAAACGAACTCAACAAGGTAAAAATGGAGGATTCACATGCTCCGAATCGCGAAACAAACCCCATTAACGCCCGATGACATAATAGATAAAGCATCAATATATTTTGGAAAAAAAGGGCAGGGATTGGAAGAAAAAGATCGCAACAGGTGTTGTATATCATTTGAAGGTGCCGGCGGTTATGTCTCAGTTACGGTGGCTGATGAAAGTGACCATCGAATGGTCGATGTTGAAACGAGAGAATTTGAATATCAAGTCAAACATTTCCTGAAAACCCTCTGAACCATAATTACTTCCGGACATATGCAGCGGAACATCAAAGATATATATGAAAAAGGGCGTTTCTTGATAAAACTCCCGTTCATTTTGGTGCTGCTAACGATTGGATTTATCTTTGAATTTCTGATTAGCATTCCTCTTTTGATTTTATGTGAATTGGATAACCGCTTTCGTAGAAGAAATTCAGGATCACGTCTTAAATAAATCTTAAAAAATGTTATCGCAACTCATCTGCTCAAAATTACCCAAGTCCCCTCATTGCATTATCAAGTGCACGAAAAAACCGTGTAACTTTTAAGTGTTCCATGTCTCTATCACTGGTACGTTCTACAATGAATAATGCGACTTTCTCTTAACCTTTCTTTTCCAGGTTTATCTTTATAAATAAGCTGCCAGTTAGAGCTTCACTAAACACTTGTCCTGTGATAGGATTCGATAAAATAAGCGTAAAGAAATTGCCAGATATATGACGCTATCAACAGGACATTAGACTATCTGGTCATATTTTTTGGAAAGGTGAGTTTATTGCAAAATTCAATGGGCAATTTTAGAAGGTGCAAAAATCCATTGAATTTTTTAGGATTTATTGTATAGTACGAATTCGAAGAAGGTGGGCACAATTAAAACAATTTTTGGTACGCCTGGCAGGATTCGAACCTGCGACCTACGGATTAGAAGTCCGTTGCTCTATCCGGCTGAGCTACAGGCGCATATATCGATAAAGTTGTCTTTTAACATATATGCCATTTGATGTCCATCATAAATCAAAGGACAGCGGCGCTGGTTTAAATGATTCAAAATCGTTCAATGCGGATGCCTTCGCAAAAAATGCGTTCATCTGAAATCCACCTTTATGCTGGATTTTAATCATGAAGAAAAAAACTGAGAATAAAACAAAAGCAGCCAAAACGAGAGCACCGAAACAGAGGAAAACGGCCAAACCAAGGGGACAAAAAGCGAAAATTGCTGCTAAAGCGCAACGACCAGATGCTGCTGTAGGTGGCGATAAAAGAAAGCATTCATCTGTGAACCAAAAAGCGGATAAAGCGCTTGTCAAATTTGATCCGTTACAGCGTTATCTGACGGAAATTAGCAATTACAAACTGCTTACACGAGAAGAGGAAAGAGAATTCGGTATTCGCGTCCGGGAACACGGTGATCGAACAGCGGCCTATGCCCTGGTCACATCAAACCTGCGGCTGGTTGTAAAAATCGCCCTGGAATTTCAACGGGTTTGGATGCAGAATCTGCTAGATCTCATTCAAGAGGGTAATATCGGCTTGATGCAGGCAGTTAAGAAATTTGACCCGTATAAAAATGTAAAATTTTCCTATTATGCGTCATTTTGGATTAAAGCTTATATCCTTAAATTCATAATGGACAATTGGCGTCTGGTTAAAATTGGAACCACCCAAGGACAGCGCAAGTTGTTTTTCAAACTTAAAAAAGAAAAGCAGAAATTAATTGATATGGGCTTTGACCCCAAACCCAAACTTCTTTCAGAACGGCTTGGCGTGTCTGAAAGGGAGGTCGTCGACATGGACCAACGTTTAGATGGATGGGATGTGTCTTTAGATGCACCGTTAAAAGATGACTCCGATACAGAACGGATAGAATTTTTAAGCACGGCCTCCGAATCCATTGAAGATCAGGTATCTAAAAAGGAGATTGAGGTTTTGCTTCACAACAAGATTGCCGAGTTCCGAAAGAAAATGACACCTCGAGAACTTGAAATTTTTGATTTACGGATTTTTTCGGACAACCCGGTCACCTTGCAGGAGATTGGTGATCGATACGGGATATCCCGGGAACGAGTCCGTCAGGTCGAAAAAAATATCATCAAAAAAATGAGAGAATTTTTTAAACGGGAAATCCCTGATTTCGCTTCTTATACCGAAGGCCGCACCGCTGAGTAAATGTGTGTTAGAAACAATTTGCTGAACCGATAACCCTCCACAGGAATACAAGACACATGAAAGTTACAGGTACTATCCTGACCATTATTGTGATGGTCAGTTTTATTATACCGGGCTGCGCCAAAGATTCTTTGACTGAGGCGCCCACCGCAACGCAACCCGCTATTTATTATAAGACGGATAACCAATATTACTACTTCACCGAGGCTCAAATCCAAAGGAAGAAAGGAAACCTCGATAAAGCCGTTTTGTTGCTCAAAAAGGCTGTTGAAATTGATCCGGAGTCCATCTATTTGCAGCGCGAACTTGTCACCGTCTATCTACAAAATAAAGAAGACGAAGAGGCCCTGCGGTTACTTGAAAAACTTCTCGAAAAACATCCCGACGATCTAAAATCGCTTATTCTTTATGGGGGTATCAAACAGGTACGCAAAGATAATAAAGCGGCCATTAATGCCTATGAAAAAGTCATCAAACTGGATCCGAAACAGGAAAAGGTGTACACTCTTCTTGGAAACTTGTACATGGAAGAAGGTCAATTAGACCGTGCCCAGACCGTGTTCAATCGCCTGATAGAAAACTTTCCTACCTCATATGCAGGACATTTTTATCTTGGAAAGATATTTGCAAAACAAGGTAAGGTTCAAAAAGCAGAAAAAGCGTTTCTAAGAACTTTAGAATTGGCCCCGGACCTATTGGAACCGAGGTTTGAACTATTAGATCTTTATAAAAAGCAGAGAAACAAAGAAGATATAATTAAAATATATCAGGATATCTTAACACGAACCCCTAATAACATACGTGCAGCTATGGAATTGGGTTTATTTTACCATCAAAACGGAAACAAAGCTGAAGCCACAAAAATTTTTAAACGCCTGGGCCAACGAAGCCAAACTGAGTTTGAAGTTCTCGTTAAGGTTATTCAGCTCTATGTCGACCAAAAAAAATATGATGAAGCCCTTGTGGTCTTGCAAGGCATGCTAACGGGGGCTCCAAACAGTTCCGATATTCACCATATTACCGGCATTGCGTTTTACAGCAAGAACAATTATGACTCGGCTATAAAACATTTTATCAAAGTGATGCCGGATTCCAGATTTTATCAGGATGCAGTCGTACATGCTGCTTACATTTATCAGGAAAAAGGAGAGTCCGAAAAGGCCATCGATTATCTTAAACAAGCCATTGAAGACCAGCCGAAGAATGCGGAATTCAAGTACTATCTGGGAACATTTTACGAAGATCTCGAGGATTACGAAAATGCTGAAAACTTTTTGAAACAGGCCATCGAACTGGAATCTGATAATCCTCGATTTTATTTTCGTTTAGGTGTCGTTTATGACAAATGGAATAAAAAAGATGCGTCCATGGACACGATGCGAAAAGTAATTTCCCTTGATCCCAAACATGCCAATGCATTAAATTATCTTGGTTATACGTATGCTGACTTAGGCCAGAACCTGGATGAGGCTGAACGCCTTATCAAAGAGGCCTTAAAGTACAAACCCAATGATGGTTATATTACTGACAGCCTTGGCTGGGTGTACTATAAAAAGGGAGAGTTTAATAAAGCCTTAAAATATTTAAAAAAGGCCGTCGAACTCGTTCCGGATGATCCCGTTATGCTGGAGCACCTGGGGGATGCTTATTTAAAATTAAATGACAAGGCCAATGCATTAAAGTTTTATAAGGAGTCTCTGCTGAAAAAAGAGAAGGAGAAAGATAAAGAAGCGCTTGAAAAAAAGATACAGGAGTTGACCGGAAACGGATCGTGACCAATGACTTATTCTTTGAATTTGTGTAAAACACATCTCACCAATATCAGCAACAAAAGCGATGTACCGGTCGCCATCCGCCGACGCCAATCTATGATATTTCGGCTGAAAATGAAGGTCAAGCACCCCACAAATACAGCTCACCAGCTACTTCTAATTATCACCATTGCCATCATTTTATCTGCATGCACCGGTATCACTGCACACTTGTCCGAAAAAACTGCAGAGGAACAAGACGCTGCCAACATTGCCGAAGCCAGACGTCTGGTTTCCGAATTGGAGACCCAAAATAGCACCCTAAGAAGTTTTAAAGGTATCGGAAAAATTAAGGTTTGGAATGACGGCAAAATTCACATTGATGAGCGTGTGGTGTGGATCGCTTCCGAACCGCTGAAGATAAGAATAGCGGTTCTCATTTCCGGATATCCGGCCGTAAAGCTCGCCAGTGACGGCGAATGGTTTTATTACATAGAAGTGCAAGGCAGCCAGACTTATTATAAGAAAATTCGTGCGAAGAATGCGAACCTAAAAAAACTGATTACAATTCCCATCCATTCCAAAGATGTGATTACGCTTTTGACCGGTCGTGTTCCTGTACGTGAATACCATTCGGCCTATATAAAGGAGTATGACCCCGAGAATGGCTATATTCTCATTTTAAAAAAGCGGTGGTGGGGTATCATTGAGAAAATTTATTTGGATGAAGCCAAATCCCGTGTTCACCAAATCGAGTTGTTTAATCGAAGCGGAGCTCTGATTTATCGCGTTGTTTTTGAAAAAATGAAGGAGGTACAAGGTTACCGGGTACCGTTTCGACTCAGAATCTCAAATGACGATGGTGCGGATTGTCAACTCGATATCGATAGATACTGGGCAGATGTATCCGTATCCCCATCCATTTTTATACTCACCCCTCCAGAGTAAAGAATTTTCACAGAAACTTTCACCCTTAGTGAAAGGTTTTCACATATCATAAATAAAGCATTTAATTATGATTGGAGAAATTTTAGCTACCGGTGAAGAGATTCGTTCCGGCGCGTTGATTGACAGCAATTCGTCTCACATTGCCCAAAAGCTGGAAGAAGCGGGTATTCATGTTGTACGGCACAATTGCGTCGGAGATAATCTCAATGCGCTTGTTTCGATACTAAATGAGATCGCCAAACGGTCGGATCTGGCTGTGGTATCGGGTGGTTTAGGACCCACGGCGGATGACATCACCGCCGCAGCGGCTGCAAAAGTCGCCGGTGTCGACCTTGCTATTGATCCATTAGCGTTGAAATCGGTTGAAGCGTTTTTTGCTGCCCGTAATCGGAAAATGACCGATATCAACAGAAAACAAGCCATGCTGCCGGAGGGAGCCGAATGTCTCTCTAATCCGGTTGGTACTGCCCCCGGGTTTTGCTTAACGATTAACCGATGTTTGTTTTTCTTTCTTCCGGGGGTGCCGCATGAAATGCGCCAGATGCTTTCAACCGCCGTTTTGCCGCGTATATTGGAGCTTCTTGGAAAAAATAGAAACTTTTATCGCGTAAAGACATTATCTACCTTTGGCTTAACCGAATCCCTCACAGCAGAAAGGCTTTACGGATTCGAAAACGCATTTGCGGACGTTAAGCTGGGGTTTAGGGCTAAGTTTCCGGAAATTCAAATAAAACTTTACACAAGTGGATCAAATGAAGATGATCTCAATGCGCGGCTAGCACGCGCCAGCTGCTGGATTATTGAAAAGATCGGAAACCACTTATTTTCCGAAAATGGCGATCCCATGCAAAAGGTCATCGGTGATCTTCTCAGGGAAAGAAATGAAACCCTGGCGATAGCGGAAAGCTGTACCGGCGGGCTTATTTCTGACATGATCACCGATGTGCCGGGAAGCTCAGCCTATTTTGTCTTCTCAACCATCACCTATTCCAACCAAGCCAAAGAAGAGTTCCTGGGGGTATCTTCATCTACATTAGCGAAATATGGCGCGGTACACGAGCAAACCGCAAAAGAAATGGCAGCAGGTGTCAGGCGCATTTCCGGCGCAACCTATGGATTATCGACAAGTGGCATCGCGGGACCGGACGGAGGCACCAAAGACAAACCCGTAGGTACGGTTTGCATCGGTTTGGCTTCACCGCATGGCGCCGTTGGCCATCG
>WOR8_10000694_pt1 | contig 48570 bp, 36 predicted proteins | sample DeeMarSeWOR38_10_FD_19890 | JGI IMG/M metagenome (IMG submission 19890)
CGGTGGTTTCCGCATAATAGATGTTAAACTTCACACCGGACCCGTCGACATCATCGTTGGCCGTGTCAAACTCAATCCGCACAGCACCGCCGGTGCCGGTATCCGCAGCCGAGCCAATGCCCGTCGTTAGTCCGTCCCAAACCGGTGCAGTGGTATCCGGCACAAAGGAGGGCATAGTCACTTCAAAGATCATACCATCGTTTTCGTTAGGATTGGCATTATTATCAACCCCGCGGTCGGCAATAAAGAGATTCATTTCAGACGGATTTACACTGCTTGGAGCGTATGCCAACCCGGCCGGTCTGCCGACAGGGGCAGCCGAGATATCAATTATCTGCACCAGATTCCCCCCGATTGTTATTTCGGCCACCTGGTTTGCCGGCTCACCAATTACAAATAGAGTGCCGTTATCCGTGTTAAAAGCAATACCTTCCGGGTCTCTCACCCCAAGGCTGAGCAGATCAAAGTGGGTTACTTCATCATCGCCTGCCGGCGGCACGCCATTAAAGATGCCGTCTGCTCCTGGATCTATACGGTAAAGTTCTGCGCCGATTCCATCAACAATAAAAAGAACTTCGTCCCAGGTATCGAATGTGATGCCCTCCGGATCATTACTATTAAAAGCAAGCGTATCAAATGAGGTAACGATATCATCTGAGGTGTCATATAAACCATCGGGCCCGGGATCGACTTCAAATATTTCTCTCAAATTATCATCCGAAAAGAAAAGGTGGCGGTTAAATGGATTAAAGGCAACCCCGGTCGGCTCGTTGGAAAAAGACGTGGTGGTCAAGGTATCGACTAAAAAACCATCCGGCGTCATCTCAAAAAGGTTGTCTCCGGTAAAGATTGACATTTCATTCACTTCCGAATCGCTGACTATGAAAGTACCAGAAAAATCGAGGTAAACAATGCCCGCAGGGTCAGGACTGGGTGGTGAAAATTGCGAAGTGTCGATAATGCGTACCAAGGAAGCCGTGCTTGCGGCCCAGGCAGCTAATCCTTGAGTCAAAAAAACGATTAGAATCCAGACGAGAGTAACTGCCAGATTGGCAGCAATCTTTTTACCATGAGAATCACGGATTTGAGCGGCAGTTTCCATAGCAACCCCCCTAATTTTATAAATTAGGCCCTAAATGGCCAAAAATGAGAACCTTCTTAATCACCTGATTATATTATAGACACACGTGATCACGTGAATCTGGCCGTTGCATCTGGGACACAGGAGTAAACCAACTTCATGATACGATACTTGTGCAAAAAATCTTTGCTGTCGCTTTGTTTGGTTTAACCGTCGTTTTCTTTTATCACTTTAAAAATGGTACCTAAGGCAGACAGCATTGTAGCCTGCCCCCAGTGAAACATGGGGGTTTTGTTGGTGATGAAAGGATATTTGCGGAAATAGAAATATCCTTTGGGATCCTGCATATGTTTTATGGTCCATTGTGCAACCCGCATTGCAAGTTCAAGCGCGGATGGGTCATATTCCCTTAAATTCACAAGGGTTTGGATTCCTTGAGAGGCACATTGGATGTCAATTGGATACGTCTTATAGTTATAATATTTTGGTGTGCCATCTTTCTTAAAGAAAGTTGACTTGAAATATCTAAACCCTTTTTTCAATTTATCCTCATTTTTTTTATCTCCGGTGGCTTGCATGTACCCCGATATAGCTTCAAGGTTGTAACCGGTATGAAAACTATCAACCCAGTGGTGTTTCTCAGACTCTCCATAATACCAGCCACCATCCGAAAGCTGGTATTTTAAAGTATAGTTAATGGATTTTCGCGCAAGATCAAATAATTTTTCATCTTTGGTATGATGGTATAATCGTGCTAGCAGCCAGGCTCCTAATACATTGGAATTATGAATATAGCCGTTGCTCATGCCGCCTTCATGATTTTGCTCATTCATAGGCGTATACATAAAGCAAATAACGTCCTCTGAATCTTTGTATATATCGATATCATTTAAAATGTGATCGCAAGAACTTTTACCAATATCAAAATACTTCGACTCTTTAAAAACTTCATAGGCATAGAAGAATACATTTGCGATAAGAGACGTCCAGACAATGGTTGGAACACCCAAAGGTATCCTTCCCCCTCTAGATTCATAACTGAAATGATTGCCCCAACAGTGCCCGGAATATCCTTCACTGATATTTTTAGTCAGCCAATCTAAGCAAAGCCTCATTTTTTTAAGATAGTTTTCATCTTGAGTCGCCATGTATAAATTCAAATAGCCCAAAGCACAGAATCCCATTCCTTTACTGCTCGTTTCTTTTTTGATACCGAAAAACGGTCTCAAATTAATTGGAAATCTTCTAACCGCCTGTTGCAGAATAATTCTTAAGTAATGATTATTAAAAGTAAATAGAGACAAATATCTTGCATTCAGCCCATCGAAGGGGTCATAATCCTTGAAATTGTTTTTAGTTATCCATCCATCAAGCTTTTTAATGCTTTTAAAAATTTCATTTGATTGATTCATATGGAAAGCCTTTCATAGGCATAGATCAAAGGTTTCGAAACATGATGCCACGCTAATTCCTCACTTATTCTTTTCTGCCCGAATGTTCCCATTTTTTTTCTTTTTTCAGGATTGTCCATTAGCTTGACTATCGCCCTGGCAAACTCTTCTTCATCATTAGGCTTAACATAGATCGCAGCATCCTGAGCCGAAAAACGAGTTTCTTTTAGATCGAAACTAACGACAGGTTTTCCTAATGCCATATACTCCATAACTTTAATCCATGTAGAATAGTCGTTTAATGGGCTTGAAGGGTTAGGATCTAAACATATATCTGCGCTCGATAAATATTTTAATAGATCTTGCTTTGGTATGTATCCCGTGAATTTTATGAAATCCTCAATCTTAAGCTCTTTGGTCAGCTTTTTAAGATCGCTAACGGAATCGCCGGGACCTATAATTATACACAAAAAATCCTTTCTGCCTAAAGAATGTACCATGTAATGTAAGGCCCTCAGCATGTAATCAATCCCGTCCTGAGGGCCCATAACTCCGACATAGGCCAATATAGATTTACCCATAGCCCGTAATCTTTCGTTAGGTGAAACTAACTTAAAGGTACTTAAATCAGGTCCGTTTCGTACGATGACAATTTTATCTTCTTTAATTCCTCCTCTATCAAGATCAATTTTCTTATATGATTCATTTGTGGCGATAACTAAATTTGAAAATTTAAGGCACAGTCTTTCTTCTGCCACCAGCAACCTGTAAAACAGACCGCCTTTGACATCATATTTTGATAAATACAGCTCCGGTGCCAGATCATGATGATCAAATATATATTTCTTCCCCAAAATTCTATAAAAAATTCCAATAAGAAACAGTGTGTTTGGCGGATTGTGAATATGTACATAATCAAACCCGTCTTTTATCGCTATATACAGACTCAAAAATGACGCTATGCAGGTGAAATAAAAATATTCTATCAGATATCCGGCGGAGGATGTGAGTCGATATAGCAAAATACCCAAAAAGCTCTTCCGTAAAGTGCTTTTCTTAAAAATGTCGAGCCGCGGAATTCTATACGTAACAACCCCACCAATTTTTTCTATGTTTTTTCTCCTTCTAAAGTTTCTTGATATACTAGTAACCTTATAGCCTGCATTTATGAGAGCAAATGCTTCTCTCGTTACCCTTGGATCTTCCGGGAACGGACTTTCAGAAATCATCAGTATTCTACCAGCATATTCCTTCATAGCACCCTTCATAATCTTTTGTGTTAAGGTTAATTCTTGCGAAATCTATGATATATTTATTATCTTTAATTTTTCCAAGAATCTCTTTACCTATTTCATTTCTATTACCGAATACGATTAGATCTGAATTTTCGATTACTTCTTCCATATTATTGCTCATCAAAGTAGAAATATGGGGAATCACAGTTTCAATGTATTTTTTATTTGCACCAAATACTTTTGCAATAGACACTTCCTCATCATAAATGGTCAAAGAATACCCTTTGCCAATTAACCTTTCTATAAGTTTCACCATAGGACTTTCGCGAAGGTCATCTGTGCCAACTTTAAAGCTTAATCCGACAACACCGACTTTTTTTATTTTGGTCTTTCTTATCAAGTTAAAAGCAATTTCGATTTGCATCTTGTTGCTAGGTATAATTGAACTTAAAACCGGTGTTTCCACATCGAGCATTTTTGCTTTATAAAGCAATGCCCTGATATCTTTCGGCAAACAGGATCCACCGAAAGCAAAACCAGGCTTTAAATAATAAGGAGAAAGATTAAGTTGCTTGTCCTGGCAAAAGAGATTCATTACTTCGTGGCTATCGATTTTCAATTGTTTGCATATATTGCCGATTTCATTTGCAAAAGACACTTTCAGGGCATGAAATGCGTTGCAAGAGTATTTAAGCATTTCTGCAACTTTGATGTCTGTTCTGAATAAAGGCGCTTCTAAATTGTCATATAACCTGGAAACAATGTCGCCACTTTTACGGTCGAATTCTCCTATAACTGTAAAAGGCGGATTTAAAAAATCTTGAATTGCCGTTCCTTCTCTAAGAAACTCAGGGTTCATGCAAATACCAAAATCTCTTCCCGCTTTTTTTCCGGAATGCTCTTCTATTAGAGGTATTACAACCTCTTCTATGGTTCCCGGAAGCACAGTACTACGAACATTAATTACATGATAAGAGTCCAAATCTCGAATAAAGTCTCCTATCTCACCGACAACCTTGCGTATGAATTTTAAATTTAAGCTCCTGTTCTCATTGCTGGGCGTCCCGACACAAACAAATGAAACTTCCGCGGAGCCAATTTCTTTTGCATGAATATTGTTAGTAGTCGCTCTAATTTTGCCCTCGGCAAGAGCTGTTGCCAGGTATTCTTCCAATTTCGGTTCTATTATCGGCCCCTTTCCCCTGTTAATAAGTTCTACCTTAAGAGGATCTATATCTATTCCTGTTACCTCATGGCCCTTGCAAGCCAGAGAGACGGCAGTAACACAGCCAACATATCCGAGTCCAAAAATATTAATCTTCATAAGTGTTTTTTTTCCTTAAGCAATTTGGAGAATTAATGACCTCAGCTTTGGTCAAAGAAAAAAATTTTTTTAGCTTTATGCGCTGGCGCTCCTTAAAACCCATCGTTCTGTTCATCCAAAGAGCGGGCAAATTATCAACTTCATAATAGCCGTAAACCCTTTCGAATCCGCGTTTTTTTAATGCCTCCAAGGAGCAGTTAAATAAATAGTTTACTAACCCTTTACCCCTTTTTTGGGGGTCAGTGAACATATCGAACATATAGGCTTCTCTTGGAGCTAGTCTCAAACCTAACCATTTCAGATCAGGATGTTTACAGTTCTTTTCCCAAGAGTCGCTGCTGACATACCAAACATCCCCAAGTACTTCCGTGTTTCTGATAACCGCAAATGCCCCGTATCCTCTCGCTAAATTTTTCCTTACCTTCAGATGTCGACTTTTAAGAGGATATAATAACTTTTTATTGTCACAACTCACTTGTTCAGTAATTTCAATCACTTGTAAGTTATCTTCCGCTCTTGGCTTTGATTCGGAATCGAATGCCAATAGATTTTTTTCAACAAATACGATCTCCCGGTTCCAGCAAAAGGTCTTTTTAACCAGGGCTTTGAATCCTCCCGATCTCAAGGTCTCGTAAACCTGGTTGCATCTTATGGCAAATTGATTAAACATTATTTCTTCTATTTTCAAAAACGATATTAGGATGCAGTCTTATCGCAATTCGCTTAAAAATCTGAGGTTCGCCAACCGACTGCTATATAGTCATTACAAAATTAAAGGGCCCTCTATCTCGCCAGGCTGTCTCATAAAAAACGTTTATGCCAAAATCCAGCGACCTCCTTTGGCAATGCATGCCAGAAATTTCCTTTGTGCTTCTCTTTAGCAAAATGTAAAAAATCTATGTAAATTTGAGCAGGGTATTCCTCAATGGAACACTTCTTATCCCCAAAGTTCATGTAATCAGGATGCACGTTTAAAAGTGCCATGCCCCCATGTTTAGCGATCCAATCCAATTTTTGTTTCCAAACATCCGAATTTGTTTCTCTCATTATGATGAACAATAAATGATCTTGCGCCAGGGTATAGGGCAATTCAACATAGCCATTTTGAGGATCGGTTCCATTAACCCAAAACGGGAAAATAGTCCCAACGCCATCCGATTGAGGCTCAAATGGATCCGTATCAAAAGTTGAGGCGTCATATTGAATATCCAATTCATGAATCCAGTCAAGATTATGATGCATGGCGGGCGAGCGAAAGCCGACTGCATCCCATTCTTTAAGATATTTGTTTATTTTTGCGGCGCGCCTGCTAAACTCATTTCGGGAACGATATAGGTTGCCATCATGGTTTAAGCCGTGGACACCAACCTCGAAACCTCTCTTCTGGATATCTTTTCTTAGCGATGGTTCGACACGGTATCTTTCTGGAACAAAATTATAAGATGATCTATAACCCAACTGCTCTTCAAGCTCTATCAGATCATAACAGAGGTCATGGCCTCTCTGGGTATCGACATCGTGTGTAAGGACTAAAGCAAATTTTTTTTTCTCCGGCCATCCGTTCCACTCATCCGGCGGAGGCCAGGATTTGGGATGAATAGGCCAGATACTCTTACATTTTTTTTTCTTATGCAACACGAGCCTTCTTCTCAATTTTAACTGCAATTCTCGGGGAATAATGGGCTTTATGCGATAAAATATTCTTTGAATCACCGGGTTCATAACAGGTGCAATTAAAGGTTCATCAGCCTACGTGCCGATACAATAAAGCGCCAATTGCTTTAAGTAACGGATTCGGCAGTAATTTGAATAAATGATAAGATGATTTAAGGCCTGAATTATCTTTTACAAATGAGTTGCTGGCGATATCGTATTTATAATAGTTGATTATGGTTTCTTTTCCACGCCATCCTCTTTTAAATTGTAAAAGCCCTCTGTTTTGCTTTTCAGTTCTACCAAAGTCAAAGGTTTTAAATTTATTTTGAATACACCATTCAATAGCTTTCCACATAACAAGGTTATTCGCTCGCAAATAATTAAATTTCCTACCAGAGGCACCCCATTTATAAATCGCTTTGTGCCCAAACAGGAAGTAAACGGAGCTTGCGATTACCCTGTTGTCATAAATTGCCTGAACGACAAATCCATGGTTCTTTGATAAAATATGTTCGTGTACTTTTTTAAAGAAATACCAGGGTTGCGGTGGAAGTCCGTGAAACTTTCTTGTCAGGCAGTTTAATCGATAAAACTCTTTCATGGCGTCCAGGGTATAACATATTTTGGCTTCGACACCTTCTTTGAGAGCCTTCTTAATATTTCGTTTGGTGCTGCTTCTAAATTTTTTAAATATTTCTTTCGCGTCAGCGTTTAGCTCCAGAACATGACTGAAATAAGCATTGGATGACTTTATATCCGCTAACTGCTCACCACCGCCTCTTAATTCAATATACTTCCACCTGACATTTTCACCATATCTGATGATGGGCTCCAGTACATTTTCCAACGTTGTTTCTTTATTAAAGATCGATTCACAAACATCAGTAAAAGGCAAAGATACCCCTCTCCGGCCGGTAATAAAACTGGCGACTTCCATTAAAGGAACAAGGACCCTGAAATCGTGACTATTCATTTGCGCGAAATAACATGGTTGATAATTATAAGACTCATGAAGTACCCTGGCCCATGCAGCAGAATGAAAAATAGAACAATCTTCTGTTGACAGTGCCAAGCTGTCCCAGTTTTCAATTTCCAGCGGATTGACTATGTCCGATTCCTGCGCCATAAAAAATTCTTAAAATCTATAATTTCTGCATTAAATGCTGAACGACGTATTCGATCTGTTGTTTGGAAAGCTCGGGAAACATTGGCAGGGAAACGTATTCTTCAGCACATTTTTCCGCAACGGGACAGCTGCCATTTTTAATGCCTGATGATTCATAAGCATCCTGAAGATGTACCGGTACGGGATAATGGATTCCGCAATAAATATCTTTTTCTGCCATGCCGGCGATCATAGTATCGCGTTTTTGAACCCGTACCGCGTAAACATGGTAAACGTGTCTGGCATAATCCGCTTCCAAAGGTTTTATTAAGCCATCAATTCCTGTCAGCAACTCATCATATCGTTTTGCATTTTTCCTACGTGCTTCGTTCCAGGCGGGAAGATGTTTTAGCTTCACATTCAGAACCGCCCCCTGGAATCCGTCCATGCGTGCATTCCATCCGATTATGTCATGATAGTATTTTTTGGACTGGCCGTGATCCCGAAACATGGCCATCTTTTCGGCAAGATCGGAACGATTTGTTACGATGGCTCCGGCCTCTCCATAAGCGCCTAAATTTTTCCCGGGATAAAAGCTGAAGCAACCGGCATCACCGATTGAGCCGGCACGTCTGCCTTTATATTCTGCCCCGTGGGCCTGGCAGGCATCCTCGATTACAAAAAGCCCCCTGGCCCGGGCAATTTTCATAATCGGATCCATATCGGCCATCTGGCCGAAAATATGAACGGGGATAACCGCTCTTATAGGGCGGTTGGTTGATTGGTTGATTAGTTGATTGGTTGATTTGTTAAAGCCGCATTTCTGCTCTATAAATTCTCTTAACTTCTCCGGGTCCATGGTGTAGGTTTTTTCGTCGATGTCTATGAAAATCGGGGCAGCACCGCAAAAGCTGATGGCTTCCGCAGTGGCAATAAAAGTGTTCGGTACGGTAATGACTTCATCACCCGGACCGACTCCGAGTGAGAGCAGAGCAATCCAGAGGGCTTCGGTGCCGTTGCCGACCCCGATAGCATGGTCACACTGACAGAATTCGGCGAAGTTTTTTTCAAACGACTCGACAAAGGGCCCCCCGGCAAAGGCACATGAATCCAGAACCTGCTGGATGGCGTCGTTTATTTCGTCTTTGATTGATTCGTACTGGGCTTTTAGATTTAAAAACGGAACTTTCATGATAAATACCTCACCGTAGAGGCGCAGAGATCGCAGAGGTTAGGTTTACTTGTTTTGATTTTTTGAGAGGAAAAATCAAAACAAACAATCTGCCCGTTTCGGGAAAATCGTATAAGGCTTTTACAATACTTCTCAGCATCTCCACGCTATTATCATTTCAATTATCAATTCCTGAATTATCCAACTTTTCTCTTGATTCGTTTACTATCCGAACTATTCCATCACGCATGAGGGAAACGTTGAAGTTCAATAGCAATCCTAAGCTAAGTTTTGACAATTTTAAATATGTAAAAAGTTGCGCTTTATGAATAGGTTCAATTTCCTCACATGCCTTAAGTTCAAGGATAATGCTATTTTCAACGACAACATCTAATCTGTATCCGCAATCTAATTTGTCCCCTTTGTACTCTAAAGGAAGAGGCATCTGCCGATCAAAAGATATTCCTTTTAAACCAAGTTCTTTGCACAGGCACTCTTCATATGCAGATTCGAGAAGACCGGGTCCAAGAATTTTGTGAACCTCAATAGCTGCTCCGATGATTTTACTGCTCAGTTTATTTAAGTCCATTCGCCAATAAATTAATGTGCAGATGGCTTTTCCTTTGTCGCCGTCTCAGCGACAAAGGAAAAAAATATCTTACTTTGCGCACTTTGCGTCTCTGCGGTGAACATCATCAACAAGTCGGATGATTCTCGCAGGGTTGCCGGCGACAATGGTGTTGGGTGGTACATCTTTGGTTACCATGCTGCCGGCGCCGACGATGGCGTTTTCGCCTATCGTAATTCCTGATAACAATGTCGCGCTGGATCCGATCGATGCGCCCTTCTTAACCAGGGTGGGAATACACTCCCAATCGTCATCGGTCTGCAATTCACCGCCTGCGGTCGTCGCTCTCGGATAAAGATCATTGATGAAGGTGACATTGTGGCCGACAAAGACATTGTCCTCGATGGTCACGCCTTCACATATAAAGGTGTGGCTGGAAACCTTGCAGTTCCGGCCGATTTTAGCGCCTTTTTGGATCTCGACGAAGGTGCCGATCTTGGTGTTATCGCCTATCTTGCATCCGTATAGATTGATAAAAGCATTTAGGATGACACCTTTTCCTAAAATTACGTCTGCTGCTATTCTTTTATTGTCCATTTTTACTATAGTTGAATGGATTCTGTTCTTATTTTTCTTTATTAGACAGGATTTACAGGATCTTTTTATTTTTTGTTTCTTTCTCAGTTTCCGGATGAAACTGAGAAAACCCAATCCGCCTTCGGCGCAACTTTACTACTCAGTACTCAGTCCTCAGCACTCATTACTTCTCTTTTGACCCTGAGCCTTTTGCCTTTAGTCTTTTACCTTATTTGTGATCTTAGGACGAACAAATTATAACGCCCGGGCGGTGGAAATCCTTTCATCCTTTGGGAGTTTCGGGAGGGTTTCACGTTCAATGTCACCAATTTCGACTTTGGCACCTTCGCGTTTCAATGATTCTGAGGCCGCTTCCAGAATTTGAATTACCTGCAGACCGTCGTAGCCGCTGGATTCGGGATTTTCCCCGGTTTTAATACAGTCCAGGAAATGCTGGCATTCCCGCTTCAGCGGCTCGTACTGTTTGAGGTAGGGAGAATACATATCCCCGTAATGATAGGAATAATGAAATTCTGCAAACGTATCGTAATAAGGTGGCGTCTCGACCCGTTTATCGTAAATTTTAATCGCTTCTGAAGGTTCCAGATCATTGTAAACCAGCATTCGATTGCTGCCAACAAAGGTCATTTCCCGTATCTTGTTGGGGTCAAGCCAGCTGCTCTGGATAGTCGCAAAACCGCCGTTTGCAAAATTCAGTGTCATGCTGGTTACATCTTCTATATCTGGGTTTACGTGGGCCTTGCCCTGGCAATTCACGGATAAGGGCGCTTTCCCCAGAACATAAAGGATAATTGAAATGTCATGCGGTGCCAGATCCCAGGTGACATTGATGTCGGTCTGAAAGAGACCGAGATTCAGCCGGCGGGCACTAATGTACTGGATTTCACCGAGTGACCCGGAACCGATGATTTCCTTGATTTTACGGACAGGCGGCGAGTAGATAAAGGTGTGACCGATAATGATTTTCAAATCCATTTCTTCTGCCATCGCAATTAGCTCCCGGCACTCTGCGGCGGATGAAGCCATTGGTTTTTCGATAAAGGTGTGCTTACCGGCTGCCAGACTTTTTTTGGCCATTTCATAATGAAACCGCACGGGGGTGGCAATCGTAATTATATCGATCTCTTTGTCATTAATAACATCATCAAACGCTGCGGTCGTTTGAATAGCCGGGTAAAGCGACTGCATGTGGTCCAGTCTGCTTTTATCCAGGTCACAGGCAATCTTGACATTACAATCTGAGAGGGAGTTAAAATTCCTAATAAGGTTGGGCCCCCAGTAGCCGCATCCGATAACTGCGATATTAAGCACGGTTATTTTCCCCTTTCATTTTTGATAAAGCATTATTTTCCTGTAATATGCCGACTGTAAATAAATTCGTTCAGGATAGCAAATGGCGTCATAACCAATATTTTCAAATCGGTTAACAGAGACATCTGTCTTTCATATTGAATGTCCAGTCGAATCATTTCTTTGAAGCTCAACCTGTTTTTTCCGCTAACCTGCCAGAGGCCCGTCATCCCCGGAAGACCATCAAAACGACTTTTATGCCAGATCAGATATTCTTCGACTTCATAAGGAATCGGCGGGCGGGGTCCGACCAGACTCATTTCGCCATACAGTACGTTAATCAGTTGCGGCAGTTCATCTAGGCATGTGTTGCGTAAAAAACGACCAAAAGGAATTATATTGGGGTCATCACAATCCAGCTTGGTCATCGGTTTAACCGATTCGACACCATCTTCATCCTCTTCATTTATCAGCTCGCATAAATACTCCTGATGACCTGAGGTGTCCGCGTTTACCTTCATGGTCCGGAATTTCCAGAAGTTAAATTCTTTAGCGCCGTATCCGATTCTTGTCTGTTTGAAAAATACCGGCCCGGGTGAAACAATCTTGATTAAGATGCCAATAGCCAGAAATAACGGCGAAAAGACTATCAGGCCGAAAAAAGAACCGCTTATATCCAGAGTGCGCTTCCATGCGGGAATTCTTCGAACGAAAAACGGCTCGATGGTCTCAATAATTTTAGGATAGAATTTTTTATCTTCAGCCATACAGTCATCTTCATTATTGCCGGCGAATGATGTGTTTCCTGAGATTGATAAATTTTTCATTGTGATACACTCCTTACGGATGAATTCTTATCATTGTCATAGGATTTATTTTCGACATCATCAGCAACATTATTTTCGGCTGCAGAATCATCCGAATTTTCAGCGATATCGTCAGATTTGCGTTCCAACGGGTATGTAAATAAGTAACAAAATGAGTCTGGCATAATAAAGTTCAATGTCCGACACACTCTTACAGAAAATTCCCGCCCACCATGAGAGGAAGTATAAGGAAGAATTACCCCCACACTATGCTTCTTATACCAACCGATGCCGTCTATACTTCTTTTTTCCTTAATTATATTATTGATGAGCTGCCTTCTTTCCTTGCCCTTATCTGGAAATGAATCCAGATTAAATACAACAAGAGAAACCTTATGATGGTTTCGATTAGCACGCTCCCTTTCATTTGCAATAATTTTATAAAAATCTTTTCTCGATTTTATACCGTTTAGACTCTTATATTTGAGGACATTAATCGGCCAACTAATTATATTTATAAATTTCGATAAGCGCATTTGTCTAAATCGTTCATTTGGTTAAATAACTTTACTAAGTTGATTGGTTGAATGTGTTTATTAAGTTAATGAAGTTTATTTGGCATTCAGAACCAACTTAATTACTCAATCACCTATTCAACTATTTAACTTATTTAACCAATCACCTAATCAACCAAAAAATCTATTAACCAATTAACCCTGAACCTAATTAATAGATAGCTCCGCCCGGTCGATTACATACACCCTTCCTCATACTGTAATCTACTGGCTATCATATTAGCCATATTCGCCTCACTTTGCAGAGAGACACCATGTGAAGAACAGTGAAGATTAAAATATAAATCACCACACTTACCTGCATCAAATCATGCTCTATCTATACAAAATAAGGCAGTGCGCAGGTTGTAATTATTTGTTGGTAGTGAATTAAATAGTTAATTAGCTGGCCCCTGTATTTAAGATGCGTTCTTAAGTAAAAATTCATTTAATGCACAGGTAAAACAGATGCCAGGAATTCGTACACTGACCTCCAACATGAAGCTTAGTGCCTTTATCGTCTGATACTTTACAGCCCCAGAGATTGAGTGACACCAAAACTCCAGCCGCGGAACAACAAAAGACCGCGAATATACTCGTCGATAAATTTATTGGCATTGGCAATGGCAGACTTGGGCACATATACAATATCATCCGCTTGCAACTGAATATCAGCTCCGCCACCCGCATCCATAACCGCAGCGAGATCTATCCGGATGGGTATCGGTTTATCGTTTTCGCCTTTGCGTATGACGAGTGTTTCCGAAGGCTCGGCTGTTTCCCTGAAGCCGCCGGACTGGAAGACGGCCTGCAATGTTGTCATACCGGCTGGCAGCTCAATCAGACCCGGAGTGATTACTTCCCCCCCGACATAAATCCGTTGCCGGCTAAATGATCTGACAATTACCGTCAGCACCGGTTTTCTGAGCTCACGAGAGTATAGATCGGTCAGTTTCTCATCGAGCTCCGCGGGCTTCAAACCGGCGGCCTGAATTTCATCAATGAGCTGCAAGGAAATCATGCCGTCAGGACGCACTGTAATGGTTTCATTCAGCTCGGGATTGAAAAAAAATTTGATGTCGAGCTCGTCTCCCGGCGCAATTGTATAAACGAATGGTTTTTGAATCTGGATCGGTGTTAAAGGTTCAACTTCTCCCTTGACGCTGCTTTTTTGCGAAGCGCAACCGATCAGCAGACTCGCAGCAAAAATAGCGAATACAATAATTGTTTCCTTCCGCATCGTTTTCACCTTTGTCTCTCCTTTTTTGATTATCACCTGATTGAATATGCTTTTTTGTCTTTTATATTCCTCAATAGATCAGCACTGAACCTTGAACCCTGAACCGTGCGGCTCACAGCCGCTTATAGATCCACTCCGGTATGTAGTATTTGCGTTTGTTCAGTACCACTCCCAGTATTCTCGCACCGGCATCCTCGAGTTCTTTTTTGGCTCGGAGAGCCACCTGGCGCCGAATTTTTCCGGATTCGACTACCAGAACCACACCATCTACTTTTTCACAGAGTACCCTTGCCTCGGCAAAACTAGGCAGCGGAGCCGAGTCCAGAATAATATAGTCAAACTCTTCCCGCGCATTATTTAAAAAGGTATCAAAGCGTTCGGATTCAAAAAGACCCATCGGCCCGACATAGTTTCCGCCGGTTGCGAGAACAAATAAGTAGCTCGGGTCGAAATTAATCACCTTATATGGCCTTATATCGTTGTCGAAAACGATGTCGGTCAATCCTTCATCATTTTCAATATCGAACAGTTCTCGCAGATTTGGAGTTCGTAAATTGGCATCAATTAATAGTATTTTAACCTGATGGCTCCTGACCAATGTTTTAGCGAAATTAACTGCTGTCGTAGTGGCGCCGCCACCGTGAGCAGTACCGGTAAACATGATCGTCTTTATGGATTCGCCGGGGTGATGGGTACGCAGCCGGGTTAGAATGTCCTCATATCCCGCCAGGTCGAATTTAAACATTCTTCTTGATTTTTGTGGAGGCGGCGGTGCCGACTTCGGCATAATCGCTGAGTCAGACTTAATTTCGATGCGATTCTGCTCACGTTCGGCGCCGTGCTTCTCAAGGACATCGCTTATTTTACCCATAGTAAAGTTCCTTGTTGAATTGGTTGTATTGGCTGAATTTGTTATATTATTTGAGCGAGTTAATTATTTGGACCAATAGAACTGGCGAAACCGGTCTCTAAACCTCAGGCGCCAACTACCTTTTTCTCAAAAATCGGTATCGATGCCAGAACAGGCAATTTAAGCCCCTTTTCCACATCATCAACCTTTTCAATTTTGTCATCTATATGTTCCATAAAAAATGCCAGCCCTAAGCCGCCGATAGCGCCCAGTAAGACGGCAAGGACCATATTAAGTCCTTTCTTTGGGCTCACCGGTTCTTTAGGAGCACGTGCCGGCTGAATCAAGCTAACGCTGGCAATTTTTTCAGAGTCCATTGCATCGGAAATGCGTGACTCCTCAAATTTGGATAGATATAGGAGGTAATTCTCACGATTTACATTCACCTGCTGCTTGAGCTGGTTTAGCTCATCCTCAATCTGGTTAAGCTTATCCATCTGGTTTTGATAGTTAATCAGTTGGCTCTGCTGGGCTTCGGCCTTGGCCATTATGGCATTGAGTTCGGCCTCATTCTGGAAAAGCGTTTCCTGAAGTTTTTGATATGTGGGGTTCGCCCCAGATCGCTTCCTTGTATAGCTTTTCTTCTCCTGTTCAGCCAACTTTTCGCTTACTATTCGGATCTCCTCTTTGACAGATTCGATCAGGCGGCTCCCGTCGGTGTATTTTGTGAGGAGTTCTTTTTCTTTCAGCTCAAGCTCAACCAATCTGGCTTCAAGGTTACCGATTAATACCTCATTGCGGTCAAACTCCTCTCCTTGAGAAATGCGACTAGGTGTCGATGATAATTGCCGTCGAAGCTGACTTATACGTCTTTCAGTTTCAGCCCTCTGACTCAGGGTTTTATTTAGCTCCGCCCGTAAATCCGCAATTTGCCTGAGAAAAATAGCACGTTCTTCTCCCAGGTCCGTTATGTTATGTTTTTCCTTTAATGCTTTTAAAGCTTCTTCAAATTGGGTCATTTTGCTTTTTAAAAGTTCTGATTGATCCTTAAAGAATTTCACATTTTTTGTTGTCTTATGTACAGCCAGCCGATGATCCAGATACATTTCAGCCAGTTTATTGGCTACCAGAGCAGCCGTTTGGGGATTTGTGTGTTTAAAATTTAGCCTAACTACGTTCGATTTACTAATCGCCTCAATCGCAAGTGAATCCAGAAAAATTGTGGCTGCTGATTCAAATTCCGACGCAACTTTTTCATCACCGGATAATTTTGTTGCGGGTGAAGGAAACAGACGATCGAACAGACTGGATTTATCATCTTTTAACTTTTCGTAGAGAACTGTCGGCCCTATCTCTTTGACTGCTTTCTCAGCCAGGGCCCTACTTTTGAGGATTTCGATTTCTGAATTGATCCGTTCTTCACGACCACTAGTGATAAAAGGTCGCGCATCACCACTTGTCGGCACAAAAACATCCTCACGCCCCAGCTTAATCAAAATCTGTGCGCTAGCATTGTAAACAGGCGTTGCCAAAAAAGTGCCGATGGCTACCGTTACAAAAACAGCGACGAAAAATAATAAAATTTGAACCTTGCGTTTGAATATGACGTGAAAAATATCCCGCAGTGAAAATGATGGCGGCCCGGTGATATCTCCACCGCTGCCGCCGGAGCCCTTTTTCTTGCGTCTAGGTTTTTTTTCATGCCGATCATCAAATTTTGAAACTGCTCTCAAATCAACAGGCCGCATGGTTTCGCCGGATGCTGATGCTTTAATTGGCATTAAACCAATCCTTGAAGATTTTTGAGTTCTTTCCGCATCCTTATTATGTATGTGCACCGACAAAAGCTCCGCCTGCTGTCTGTCTTTGGACAGCTGCTCGTTATTTCCTTCCAATCCCGGCTCCAACGTATTGTCGGGCAAATTCATATTCTTCAGCGGTGGCTCCTCGCTTGATCGGTGCTCAGAGTCCAAATAATCAGCCGGAAGTTGCTCAAAAAAGGCCTGTAGGTTCTGGTCGGGCAGGTCCTTCGACTCGCGCTGAGGATAACCTCCCGGCGCCTGTCCCGAAGGATCTGCCGGTTTATTCGCGCTTTTCGGCTGCGCCTCACCCTTCGACGTCAGCTTCCCGTTCGACTGAGATTCAGGGTTCAGGTCCTGGTTTTGGAGCCGGCTGACGTAAGCTTTGGAAAGCTTGTCAGATAGACCATCCGGCTCAGCACCGGCTCTTGCCTGGGATTCATCTTTAGTCCGGGGCTCAGGGTCCGGGGAAAAATTCTGTTCTGCATATCCGTCTGCCGGTTGATCTTCGAGTTCTTCGTCAATTCGGGTGTATTCTTCTTTGGTCTCCGGCGTTGCTGAATTTAGCCCCTCTTTTTTACTGCGCTTTTTGGCTTGAAACTTATCTGCCCGCAAAATCTTCATGTTCGACAATTCCTTGGTTACTTGTTAATGGCCACGAACTCACACGGACGGATACACGCTGTTTGTGTGTGTCCGTGTGGGTCTGTAACGAATTCCCGTTTTAATTTTTAATCTCTTTAATCCCGTCTTTGAGGATAGGCACATTGAAGTTGATCAGAAGGCCTGCTTCGGTCCCGGTTAAATACAGATAGGTCAGCAGGCGGGTTTCATCCGCCGGCTGCAGGCCGTTCTCTGATCTAAGCTCGATGATGAGCTTATCGGCAACCACGAAGTCCAGCCGGAAGCCGCTGTCCAGCCTGGTGCCCTTGTATTCAATGGGCAGCTCCTTTTGCTTTTCGAAGGGAATGCCTCTTAAGCCCAGCTCGTGGCTCAGGCATTCCTGGTAAACCGATTTCATCATCCCGGGACCGATGATCTGATGCACCTCGGTGGCCGCTTTGATCACCGCACCGGTTAAGTCATTTATGTCGTTATATTCGGGCATTTATTTTTTATCTTTTTACTTTTTAGAAAGGATTTTCAGGATTATTTTTTATTCCATTTTTTTCGCCGAAGGCGATTGTGTATTTTCAGTTTCTTCCGGAAACTGAAAATGAAAAAGAAAATCCAAACAATCCTGTTAATCCTGTCTAAATAATTTCCTGATGTCTAAACCGGTTAATGCTATTCAAGTGAGATTATATTCCTTAATTTTGTTCAGCAAAGACTTGTAGCTAATTTCGAGTAAAGCAGCGGCGCGTTTTCGATTCCAGTTGGTGCTGTCCAACGCTTTCTTTACGAGCTTTTTCTCGGTCCGCTCCAGAAAGATACCCCCGATCTTCTTCAATGAGATATTGTTCAGATCCTTCACGTGCTTTTTGACATCATTCAGCCCTGCCAGAGAGTTGATGTCTTTATAATAATTGGTGATACCGCGATATTTTTTATGGGTCCGTAATCGCCTGGCAACTCTGTCCTCGCCGCCATCTGCAACAATGCGCTTTACCAGATCTTCGAGCTCCTGGATATTTCCCGGCCAGTGGTAACAGGCGAACAGGCCTTTTAATTTATCGGATAGCTCAAAATGGCTCCTGCCGGATTCAATACAGAATTTATCGGTAAAAAAATCTGCCAAAGCGGAAACGTCTTCCAGTCGGCTGCGTAACGGCGGAAGGTCAATCCGGATTACATTAAGCCGGTAGAAAAGGCCTTGGCGGAGCTGGCCGCTTTCAGTGAGGGTTTCCAGATCCTGGCTGGAGGTTGCGATTATGCGCACGTCGATTGCATCATCGGGGTTTTTCAAAATTCCGGCCTCATCAATCAGTCTCAGCAGGGTGGCCTGGGAATCGAGCGGCATTTTGCCAATTTCTTCAAGCAGCAAGGTGCCCCGGTGGGCGGTGCTGAAAATACCCTCTCGTTCCGTGTGCGAATCCTCCAGTATCAGCAACTGTTTCTCAAAAAAATCGGCCTGCAGCCGGGGCAGACTCAGTTTAACAAACGGTTTGTCGTGCCGCTCTGATTTCAGGTGAATGAATCGCGCCATCAGTTCTTTGCCGGTACCGGGCTCACCCTGAATCAATACGGTTTCATTGACACTATCTAGATCTGAGATTTTCTTCTTTATTTTGACGACCTCCGGGCTACTGCCGATGATCAGCGGGCAGTAAGTCTGGCTTTCTTCGTTCAGAGCGCATTCCTCTATGGCTCGCTTGACGACCGATTCGATTTCATTTGGTTCTGAATTTCCGTTGAGCACCGACACATCACCGAAGCCGTTGCTTTCAAGGAATTTCAGTAGGTCCCGGTCATCGGAGATGATCACCACCGGCACATCGCATTTGGTCAGCTGAAGCGAGTGGAGAAAACGGCCGGCGCTTTCTATCGAAAGAGAACCGGAAATCACCAGATCCGGATTCAACGGAGCGAGGTTATCCAGGCAGCGGGATTCTTTTTCGAAAATAAAGGGCGTATCGCCCCATCCGGTTACCATCGACTTCAGCGTATCCCGGCGCTGCTGGTTGTTTTCAAGAATGACGATCTTGTGTTCTGCCATGACTTCAATTATTTTGATTCGTTTGATTCATTCAATCGGTTGTTAATGACGTCGGTAAAATCCGGTTGGCCCGGCCCCCCCTGGGATTAAAGGCGCTGAACGAAACGCGATCATAGATGGCCACCATAGGGCGAGCAAGGAGCGTGCCAGAATCCGATTTTTATAATCCCTGAAAGGGTGATGCGGGCAGATCGATATGTAGCTTACCAAAATAATTGTAAATTATGCTCATCCCAGGCAATGATACCGATCGTTTTCCCGCACGCTCTCGAGGGCGATTTGAAGCTTAAAAGGCATGAAATAGGTAACGCTTTTCCCTCTTGTGTGAAATAAACTACATAATCCGGATCAAGTTGATCGGATAACAAAATGGTCTGAGAATGATTTGACTTTCTTCGGTAAAATGCACCTTGGTCAAAAAAAGAATTACACTTGCGGAATTCATGTTAAACCGGTATGATGGTCATAAAAAGAAACTCTTCAGGGAACGATAAGAATGGAAAAGAAAACGAAGATACTGGTGATTGACGACAGTGCCGAAACCGTAGCCGGACTTGAAAACTTCTTCAGCGAAAAATATGAGGTCTTAACGGCTGAAAACGGTCTGGACGGATTAAAGCAGATTGAAGAACATGAATCTACAATTGATCTGGTCATTACCGACCTGGTGATGCCGGACATCAGCGGTGTCGGCGTAATTTCCATCGTAAAAAAGAAATATCCCGCCATACCCGTTATTGCCATCACCGGCTGGGGAGAGCACCCGGAAGCACTGGCCACCGAAGCCGATGCCGACCTGGTGCTCGAAAAGCCGTTTGAACTCACCGAGCTTGAAAAGAGCGTCTCCAACCTGCTGGCCGAAAAAAATAAGTAGGCTGAATTCTTATCTTATTTTTTAGACAGGATTTACAGGATCTACACGATTTCTATGCTTTTTTAATTTACCGCAGATATACGCAAACGGACGCAGACCTTTTTACCGGCCGACTCGGCCGGTAAAAAACACGTCAATCGCTTCGCGATTAATAACTCCTATTTGCCTAAAAATTCCAAATTATTTTCCAAACTTACTAGATCTAGAATGCCGGATTTGTAAAAACCTGTTTGCCCGAAGGGCATGCAGGTTTTCCTCCCGACAGGTCGCCGGGAGGAAAAAATACTGTCTGCGTATATCTGCGTGGGTCTGCGGTTAAATAGGCCTCCGGCAAATTCTGTTGATCCTGTCTGAAAACTATTCCTGCAGCATGCGGGTGAGTGCGGCGCTCAGGTCGGCAAGCTCGACGGGCTTGGTCAGGAAGGTTTTAACGGAAGCTTTGATACGGTCGCCGAACGCATGCAAACCCTCGATTTCGTAGCCGGATAAAAACGCGATTTTGGCATCCGGATTCAGGTCGAAAATCTTTTCGGCACAGCTAACCCCGTCCATCTCGGGCATGTTGATGTCCATCAGCACAACGTCCGGCTTCATGGCCGCATATTTATCCAATGCTTCTTTTCCACTTGCCGCAACGGCCGACTGATACCCCAGGCTGTCCAACAGGCTCTGCATCGCCTTTAGAATTTCTTCCTCGTCATCAATCACCAGGACAGTCTCTCCATTGCCATATGAAACTTCAATAGCAGCTCCGGGCGCGGTCTCAATTTTAGCAGCGGTTTCCTCCAGCGGAAAAGTCATGGTTATGACCGTACCCTTTTTGAGTTTAGACTCGATATGAATCAAACCTTCATGGCTTTTAACAATTCCATAAGTTGTCGAAAGCCCCAAACCGGTCCCTTTGCCGATGGGCTTGGTCGTAAAAAATGGATCGAAGCATTTTTCGATGGTTTCCCGATTCATGCCCTGTCCGCTATCCGATACAATGAGTTCGGCGTGATTCCCGATCCGTTTGGCCGCGATGAAAAGCTGCCCGCCTGCAGGCATGGCATCACGTGCATTGGTACACAGGTTCATCAGGGCCTGGCTCAAACCGGCAAGATCACCCAGAATCGGCAGCGTTTCGGGCACATCAATCTGAATGCCAATTTTCTTATCAAATGATTTTTTTATCAGCCGGTGGGTTTCCCTGACCATTGGGACCAGATCCATTTTATGGAATTCTTTGGCCATCTGTTTGCGAGAAAATTGCAAGAGGCCGTCGACAAGCCCGGCTCCGCGTTTTACCGATTGACTGATGCGTTCGGTGATCTCGTGAATATCGGTTTTGTTTCTATAGTTCATCTGGATCACCTGGGTGTTGACGAGCACCTCGGTGAGGGTGTTGCGGAAATTATGCGCCACACCGGCAGCAATTGTACCGATGGCTTCCATTTTCTGCACGTGCTGCAGCCGCATTTCCAGCTGTTTGCGTTCGGTGACATCGGTAATCAAGAGAATGGTGGTCAGCGGCTCTTCTTTTACCGGGATGCACGTGATGGTAATCAGACGGCCGCCAAGATCGATGGGATTGTTGGTGCCGATTTCGGTCGGCTTACGCCTGCCTAACTTTAAGATCGCCGCTAACTTATTTCTAACTTCGCCGTCGAACAAATCCGGCGGATAGGATGCCAGTAAATTGCCTTTGTCCATTCCGAACATGGAGATAGCGGCTGTATTCGCATATACGACCTTACCGGAAAAAACCTCCAGAATGCCTTCAGCCAGGCTTTCTAAAATCGTCTCCAGATGGCGGTTTCGCGACAGCAGCTCCTTGGTAAGTTGACGGGCATAAATGCTTTCAATGCCCTTGATCGGTTTGGGCTCGTCTTCTTTGCGGGGGACCTCGGATGCTTCAATAGCGGCCAGGACATGCTTGCCCATGACGTTGAAGGGCCCTTTTGCAATGTAAGCATCCGCGCCGATCTCGGTGTGATCGAAGTCAAGCTCGGCCACCGCCGCCGAAAGAATCACCAGATAGCAATCTTTTAAATGGGGCATCTTGCGGACAATATGGCAGAGTTTATCACCGTCGATTTTCGGCATGATGAGGTCAAAAAACATGATGTCCGGGTAGAAAGAGGTGAGCAGATTCAAGGCCGCAAACCCGTCCTGTGCCGTCGCGACTTCATGGCCTTCTTTTTCCAGCAAGTCGCTTGCAAATTTCAGCAACACCCGATCATCGTCAACTAAGAGAATTTTTTTGGACATGTGTCAGAAACCTATATTTTTAGCTTGTAGCTCATGGCTGATAGCTCATAGCAAAAGCTGGAAATCCTGGAGGCTGAAAGGCTGAAAAGCAACCATCAGTTCGTAGCTCATAGTTCATACTTTCAAATGTGTTCTATGAGCTATCAGCTATAAGCTATGAGCTTATTTAGCCTCCCAGCTTTCCAGCCTATGCGCTACGACCTATCAGCTATGAGCTATTTGCTCAACAAGGGCTTCCAGTTTTTGGGCCACTTCTTCAAGCTGATCGCCCAGGTTATCGATGATCCTATCGGTGCCATCCAGAGCTCCCTGCTGTCCTTTTTTTTCCAGATCAAATGCCGTGTCGGCTGCAGCTTCGGCCTGAAAATTTCGCAACATGCCTTTCAGGGAATGCGCGGTGCGGATGAACGTTTCGGCATCGGCAGCCTCCAGCGACTTGCGCAGGGAAGTCAGCATTTGTGGATAGTCGTTGACGAAAATTTCGACAAGTTCCTTAAAGAGGTCATGATCATCTTTAAATGATTTAATTAAAACGTCTTTGTTCAGTGCGCAACCTTTTTTTTCATCGGCGGGTTGAGCAGGTTGAACGGATTCTTCAAGGGGCGTGAGGGCATCAATGGTTTTGAAGAGTTTGGCTGCCGAGATGGGTTTAGAGACATAGTCATCCATTCCCGCCGCCAGACAACGCTCACGATCTCCCTCCGTAGCATAGGCGGTCATGGCAATAATCGGGATATGCCCTCCTTTTTGCGTTTCTAATTTCCGAATTTCCCGGGTGGCATCAAAGCCATCCATTTCGGGCATCTGAACATCCATTAAGATGGTATCGAAGGAATCGGTGCCGAACCTTTCCACTGCCTGCCGGCCGTTTTCAACCAGGATCGTTTGAAAGCCGTTTTTTTCAAGGAGGCGCAGAATAAAGGTCTGGTTGAAAGGCGTATCTTCGGCCACCAGAATTTTCAATGACCGTGTAAGCGCCTTTGGTTTCGCTTTTACAACTTTGTGAGGCTGTTCGGCGGCGGGTGTTTTTTTATCCAGGGCAACCTGCAACGCATTCAATAGTTCCGAAGGATTGATCGGTTTGATAACGCTGGCCTTAATACCCAGGGGCTGAAATTCGGTTTTGCGCTTCAGGTGCGGGAAGATCAGCATCATGATCATTCGAATATCCTTAACCTTTTGATCTTTTATCCAGCGTGCAAGCGTGAAGCCGTCGGAGCCGGGCATGGCCGAGTCAATCAAAACCAGATCAACAGCCGTATCGGAAGTGCCGGCATTGGATAAGACCTGGCGGGCTTCCTCGGAATTGGAAGCAAACTTAACCGCCATTTGCCATTCTTCAAGCATCTCTTTGATAATTCGACGGGTTGTGGCGTTGTCGTCGACCACCAGGATTTTCATTCCCCGGAGATCAGCATCGGCCGGTTCCACGATGCGGCGCTCATCCCGCAACCGTTTAAAAACGGCCGTAAATTCAAAGCGGCTTCCCTGACCGGGTTTGCTGGAAACAGTGAACTCACCCCCCATAAGTTTTACCAGCTGGGAGGAGACCGCCAATCCCAGTCCGGTCCCGCCGTAACGGCTGGCAATCTTCGCGTCCACCTGCTTGAAGGCATTAAAAATACTTTGCTGCTTGTCTCCGGGAATCCCGATGCCCGTGTCCTCGACCGAAAAGCGCAAATTGGCCTCCGCGTCGGTCTGATGATCACAGGCGACATAAACAACAATTTCACCTTCATCTGTGAATTTAACCGCGTTTTCTATCAGATTCAGCAGTATCTGCCGCAGGCGGTCCGGATCCCCTACCAGCCGATAGGGGGCTCCCGGTGCCACCCGATAAGACAGTTCAAGACCTTTTGCCTGGGTGCGCATGGCCATCATTTTTACGGTATCATTCATAAAGTCTCTAAGATTAAAGGGCGCGTCTTCTAATTCAAATTTCCCGGCTTCAATTTTGGAAAAATCAAGAAGGTTGTTGATAAGAGACAGCAGTGCGTAAGCCGAGGATATGACAACATCGAGGTCTTCACGTTGATCCGGCCGCAGATCGGTTTCCAGCATCAACTCAATGAGTCCGATAATTGAGTTGAGCGGTGTTCGAATTTCGTGGCTCATATTGGCTAAAAAGCGGCTCTTTTCACGATTGGCCGTCTCAGCCGCCATCTTGGCCTGACGCAGCGCCTCGGCCTGCCTGCGCTCCGTGGCATCTCTCATGAAGCCCCCGAATCCGGTTGGCTGCCCCTTGGAATCCGTTATCAGGGTGATGGATGATTCGGCATAACGTTCAGCGCCGTCCCGTCTGATGTAAGTCCAATCCAAGGCTTTCAGGGATTTCCCGGTGCGGTAAACCTGATTGATCGCATTTTGCAGTTTCTGGGAATTCGTATCGTCCAGATAGGCCCTGTGGTTCATGCCGGTCATTTCTGTCCTGGAGTACCCCAGGAGTTCACACATAGCGTCATTAAAAAAGGTGTAGTTGCCGTTAATATCCACCTCATAATAGCCGTCCGGGGTCGTTTCCACAATCCGCCGATACCGCTCCTCGCTGCTCCGCATTGCCTGCTCGGCTATTTTGCGCTGATTGATGGTATATTGGGCATGTGAACCAAAAATGATGAAAAGACACAGGATGGTTAAACGGCTCCAAACCTCACTGAGGTCCGGACCCACCAGACGCTGGAAAAAGTCGACATCGTACTCCGTGAAAAGATACAGCACTGAATCAAAAACCGAATAAAACAAGGCCAGCCCGAGTCCAATTAACACCATCTGGTCCCACATACGGACCCGGATCTTTTGCTTGATTTCCTTGGCGGTCATTGAAAAGCCTCCTATAATTACTTTTTACAGGACAGGATTTACATTTCAACAAAAGGGCCCAGCCCGCTAAGCTTCTGGCTGCTCGCTGCTGGCTAATGGCCTCCTTAGTCCTCTGCCATTTGACCTCTGGTCAATGGCATGAGCCCAACTAGATTCGTTTAACAGGGTATAGAAAGATTTTCAAGAAATAGTGTTGGGCTTCGGGTCCTTGCTGCTGGATGCTCACCGATCCAGAGGCCAGAAGCCAAGGAATGCGGCTAATTGACCACAAATTTAAAATGGATTAATATTGAATATTTTCAGATATTTATAAAAATATTAAGGCGATTCGTATTGACAACGGCGACCAGATTTGATATCAATTATTCATAATAATTTAATATACTTAAAATTAATGCTTCCTTTTTTTAGACCATTCAAGAATCAACAGAAAAAGCGTTTGACGCAGGGTAAATTTGGCAACTTCGAAGAGTACATCGCGCGCCGGCGACGAAGCATTGGAGCCGCAAGTTCATATCATTGGTCCGCTTAAATTTCAAAACAAATTAATGGCGTGGTATCTTCAGGAAAACACCGGGCTGGTATGTGCCTGCAGTAAAAATTTGGATACCGAAACATTTTCCACTCCACCCGATGAAAAGATCGGCCTTATTCTTCTGGATTGTCTCGGCAATGATTTGACCAGCTTATGGTCCACAATTCGATCCTTTTTCGATTCAGGCACCAAAGGGTATTATATTGCCATTTTTAATATGCCCGCCGGTCAGCCTTTTGGAAACGACCTTGTTAAAAAAGGTGTCAGGGGTGTTTTTTACAACAATGACCCCCTGCCAAACCTCGCCAAGGGCGTGCCGGCTATTTTGAATGGTGAGTTGTGGTACTCCCGCAAAGACCTGATGAAATGCCTGCTGGACTCCAATGAAGACGGTGAATTTGCACTGGAAAGCAGGGGCCTATTGACGTCCAGGGAGAAGGAAATTCTGGTTCTGATTGCTTCCGGGATCAGCAACACCCAGATCGCCGATAAGCTGAATATCAGTCGAAATACGGTCAAAACGCACCTTTATAATATTTATAATAAAATTAAGGTCCCCAACCGTCTCCAGGCCGCCCTGTGGGCTGCAAAACATCTGTAGGCGGGGTTTTTCGTTAGCGGTTATTGGTTATTTGTCTTGACAAATCCGCCCGTATAGTTGAATTAAATATGTTGCAGGACGCAAGGATAGAATATTTGTCCATTAAACCTGGCCCAAATTCTGATTAATTTTTATGATAGGCTCAGGTAGTACTTTTCTAACCCCCCCCTGTGTGTTTTTCTAATAATAAAATAATACTTTTGCCTGATTGATTTTTAAAATTTAATCCTGTAATAGTTTGACGAGATGTAAATTGCAGACTGAATGATCCTAGTTCAAGTAAAGGTTAAATAGTAAATATTATTGTTGTCAAAAACTAAATTTAAGGCTATTAGGATTAAATCAAACCCGGCTTGATAAAATAGATCGTGCGGGGCGGTTTACCTGCTAAACCATTGGTTTTCCTTTCGGCGGTTTTTCTTGAATACGAAAAGGAATGTGACAGTGATTGAAAAAAGATCGGTGGAAAGATTCGACCTTCAACTGGAAGCCTTTGTTTCATTACCCGGCAGCGTCTCACAGAACGAACCGGAAAGCCTGGTCACAAGAGATATTTCAATGTCTGGTGCATTTCTGATAACCGACAGGCCGCTTCCGGTCGGATCCAAGGTTTGCGTGGACATGATCTTGACACTTGCGGGACAAAACAGACAGGGCGCCCAGAAAGCCTGGATCAAAGCTTCCGGAAAAGTACTGCGAAACGATAATGAAGGCATGGCCGTGGGATTTGATAATCAATCCCGGATTTTACCGCTTTCAAAGAAAAGCTGAACGTTTCAGACAGTAAACTCGAGCAAACCCGCTTGGCAGGAATTTACAACTTGGGAAAATGGAACAATCGTTAATCGGCGTAAGCCAAAATATTCAAAGAATAAAGGCGCTTATCGACCAGATTGCCGATACGGGACTGAACACCATTATCTATGGGGAGACAGGCGTTGGCAAAGAACTTATCGTCCAGTGCCTGTATCAGAAGTCCAACAGGGTCGGTAAGCCGTTTGTCAAAGTAAACTGCGCCGCATTACCGGACACACTGCTTGAAAGTGAAATGTTCGGATACGAACAGGGCGCCTTTACCGGGGCGGAACGCCGCAAACGCGGAAAGTTCGAACAGGCCCATAGCGGGGTCTTATTCCTGGACGAGATCGGAGACATGTCTCTGCCCCTGCAGTCCAAGCTTTTGCACGTGCTTCAAGGCGGCGACTTTACGCCGCTGGGATCAGAAAAAGCGGTAACGACGGATACCTGGGTAATCGCCGCCACCAATCACGAGCTCGAGCAGGACATGAAAAACGGGGAATTCAGAGAAGACCTCTACTATCGACTCAGCACAATTAAAATACATATCGAACCGCTCCGTAACCGGCCCGAAGACATCCCGCATCTGATCGAACACTACATCAAAGAATACAGCGAAATGTTCGGAGATAAAAAAATCCAGCACCCGGGGCAGAGGACCATATCAAAAATGGCCACCTACCATTGGCCCGGGAATGTAAGAGAGCTTCAAAATGTTCTCAAACGCATCATGATTTTAGGAGAGGGTGAAGAAACGATCGACGATCTTCTCAATCCGAGCGCCCGCCAGCAATCCGGTCCTGAATTTCAAGCGGCCGGCGCCAAACCTTCGATACCGGTTGACCTCTGGGGGCTCGATGGAGACAGAGCACCCAATCTATCATCCTTATCTTTAAAGAAAGTCCGGAAAAAGGCGCTGGATCGGGTCGAGAGAGAAGTGATCTCCTATGTTCTCGAAAAAACAGGCTGGAACCGCAGCAAAGCAGCCAAAATTCTGAACATCAGTTATAAAACCCTTCTATACAAGATTAAAGACCTCAGCATCGAACAACCGCCGGATGTCAGCGATTGATGATTGCGGATTTCAGATTGCGGATTGCGGAATTAAAAAGTGGCCAGGTCACTGACATACGGCTTCTTGCCCCTGGTTATCGTCTCCTGGCGGCTCAAATTCCATAAAACTCAATGCGCAACCCATTGAATCCCGAACCCTGATCCAACTTTTTCAGATGGGTTCTATTAATTTTCGTTCTTGGAATTCGGAATAAAAAACAATCCGAAATCCACAATCGACCAGCTTCTGAACCTTTTTTCACATCTTTGGGTAAAGCACTTCCTATTTTGGCGAATTAAATGCTTTTCTATTCTGGCAATGTCAATCAGCGCAGCGGGACTGATACCCTATCCTTCTGAACTTACAGCTAATATAAACTAACCCGCAGTCGATAAATTTTTCGCACCGAAATCGACCCCTGTGGAATAAAAATTGCTTTATAACATTTGGCGACAGACCTCATTTTGAAGTTGCACCGAAAAAAAAGCGGTTCAAAGCACCAGGCTTAAAATTAAAATGAATGGTTTAACGAACAGCGCTATGAGCGAAAAAGGTCAAAACGCCACATCAGCGGACAACGGGGGGAGACGCTCCGGGGGGGATCGTCGCAAGTATTCTTATACACTGTATATCCCTGAAAGGCGCAGTGGAAAGGATCGGCGGAACGGCAGGGATCGCCGAACGAGCCCGCGCTATAAAGTCCCTTCTGATTAATTTCAATTTTTGAAAGTTTGAATCTACATAAATTGTAATAATGGCTTTATTGAATTATCCGCCGGCTTGCAAAGCCGTGTCCGGGTGATGTGATCGAATCGGCAAAATCGGTTCTGCGTTAAGGGATTTTAAGAAATAAAAAATTGAGTGGTGCCACTTTTTTTTAATGAAATTCCGATAAGAAACGTATAATTATCCGAGTTTATAGATTTTTCTGTTTGGCGTGCGCCTTTTTGTGTTCTCCGCAAAACCCGATTTCAGGGAGAATCGAAGCGTCCACATTCAATTCCATAAGGGGTTGCAGATAGCCTGAAATAGCCGAATTCTGTTCAAGGTTATTTCTTGACAAAAAATTAATTTTATGAATTAATTAGTGTAGTTACTAATTGTTCGTCAAATTTTGATGGCGATTAAATTGAGAAGATAAATTTTAAGGCACGTCGGATCCGCCGGGCAATCTTGCTGGGTTCACGGTAGGCGCAGAGAGGCGATAAGGCTGCGTCGTATGGATTACTTCCCTCCATACATAAAAACCGGAAAAAGCGTGCCGTTTTACTTAAACCGCCGTCATTGTAAATACTTTAAGCAGCGGATATATACTCTCCAGGGAAATACGATCTGCGGTACTCCCTGACATCTTTAAACTTGGAAATTTCCACATCCGCGCGGCTAAGAGACGATTGCGTGACCATCAGGCTTAAAGGCAGCTGGTGCAAACTGTTTACAGGGGAGAGTAGTTTTGGCCAAACAAAATGAGATTTCTTCCACGGAGAGACTTCTTGAGCTGATCCGTACCGACCGTGAAGGAGAGTTTGCAGACTCCGGCAAGTCATCCCAACGCGCCTCCGGTGGTCTGAAATCTCTTTTCCGCAGCTCAATCTCATTCAAAAAAAATCTAACCGTTGGTGTCGACATCGGTTATGATGACCTGAAACTGGTAAAAGTCCGACGGGTGGCGGATCAAAGCTATGAAATGCTCGAATATCGCCGCGTTCCTTTTGATCCGGAAATCCCGCGAGAAAACCCGGAATTTCACGCGTTCTTGAGGCCCACTCTGGCGCAGTTCTGCAGATCGGCCAAAAGCGCCGATATCTGGTGCACGATCTCATCGGCCCGGGTGGAAACCCGTCAGATTCGAATTCCGAAAGTCCCTCCCAGGCAAATCCCCAATACCGTCTACTGGAGCTATCAGAGAGAATCCGCATTTGATGAAAAAGAAAAGGTGTTTGATTTTGAGATACTCGGCGAGGTGCAGGATGAACAATCCGTTAAAATCGATGTGCTCGCCTATACCGCCCCGCTCGACGAAGTCGTCGCCTTAAAAAACGTATTTGCAAAGGCCGGTTTCCCCTTAACGGGTATATCGATCGTCCCATTTGCGTTTCAAACCCTGCTGCGCGCCCATCGGTTGGAAGCACCCGACCAGCATGTATCCAGTCTTTATATCGGACGGGACTGGTCACGGATTGACATTTTTTCAGACGGCAACCTGATGCTGTCGCGCGGTATCAAGGCCGGTGTGCGAACCATGATGGAAGGCCTGCGCAAAGAAATCGAAGGGGGCAGTAAAGGGCTCTCGCTGGTTATCGCTCCCGATGAAGAGGTCGGCAGGATACGATCGGTAAAGAGAAAACTCAAGCTCGATCTGGAACTCGCCCAGCAGTATTTTTTCGGCTACATCCCCGGTTCGCCCCCCACAGATCTAGCGGGAAAAAAGCTGAGCATCAATGAAAATAAAATATTTGGAATGATCCAGCCGGCTTTAGAGCGGCTGATCCGGCAGGTGGAACGAACCATCCGTCATTATGCACTGAACTATGAAAATGCCCGGGTGAGCAAAATATTCATTTCCAGCGGCGTAAGTCCCCATCAGCGAATCCTTAACTATATCGCAGAAGAGCTGGGAATGCACACCGAGGTGCTGAACCCGTTTTCTGAAAGCGGCAACTTTCTACCGCATGTGCCGGTTCCCGATTCCGTTTCGGAACAGAGCTCCTTTGCACCGGCCATGGGCATGGCCCTGGCGGATAATTCTCGAACGCCCAATTTTTTATTTACATATAAAGACAAGCGCCAGGGGATCCGCAACCAACGCATCAATCGCAGTGTATTTGCCGCTTTTCTGCTGGCAATGGCAGTTTGCGTGGGGATATCGTTCTGGCAGGAGCGGTTAATTCAAGATAAGGGCGAACAGAAAGCGCAGCTGCAGCAGCACCTGGAAGGATACAACCTTCGGGTTGATAAAAATCTGATCCTGAAACTGGTCGAAGAAATTCGAAAGAAAAACAGGATTGACCAGGCGATTGGCAAAAAATATCTGAACCTTGCGGTCATCGGTGAGGTTGTCAATCTTACGCCCTCAAATATCCGGCTGCTCAGTATTTCGACCCAGCTGGGCCCACTGCCTGAAAAGAAGCCGACAGAGGAAAATAAAGGCAATAAGAAAAAGGCAGCGCCCCCGCCCAAGACTTTGATTCTGGAAGGGATTGTTCAGGGCGATCGCCTTTCGCTGGAAGCCGCACTGGCGGGTTTTCTGATGGAATTGAAGAATTCACCATTATTTGATCAACCGACAATTAACAAAAAATCGTTTGAGTTTTCCGGTAATAACGAAGTATTGCGATTTACGGCTAAAGTAAACTTAGCATAGAAGCGATAAAATGCCTGATAAAATATCATCAAGTCCGCTGGCTCAAAGTTTCGTCATTCTTGTCATATGCGCAGTGGGAATTTTGGCTTTCTTTTTGTTGATCATTCTTCCGTCCAAAAAAACCGCCGCCGAGCTGGACCGGGACATCGAAAAATTATCGGTCCGCATTGAAGAACAGCGAATTCTGACACCGGTGTTTCACAGTCTGTTGCAACGGGCAAAAATGAAAGGTCCTTCGGAGCTGCCCTCACCTGAAAAAACAAAATTGACCCACGGCGACATGAATGCAATTTCGACCGTATTTCAGGATATCGCCGGGCGGCATAATTTAAAAGTTGAAGAGATCACGGCCGACGTCAGCTCGCTGGCCCAGGAAACCGGATACCTGTTGATGCGGCTTCGCCTTAGCGGCGACTTTTTTGATATCCGCAAATTTCTGATCGATATGGGTTCTATTCCGTCACTGGAACATGTCGAAGAAATTAATATAAATTCGACGAAAAGTTCAAAAGAACTTCAACTGAAGATCTGGCTGGCGCAGGAATAATGCCGATTTTGGATTTTAGATTGCGGATTGCGGATTGGAATTGTATATCGTTTAGAGAATGTAACACTAAACTCAGCTTGTGGAAGGCAAAAAGCCAAGCCCGCAGCCTGACACCTGAAACCTGACACCTTAAATTATGACAAAAAGAGAAAAAATAATTGTCGGTTTAATGCTTTTGACGGTGGTCTACGGAGTTTACACCGTCTTTTTTGAAGGCAAAGGTGGGACTCAGCAAATAGCCCCTGTCAGCGCCACAAAGCAGCTGGAAGATTTAAATATCTTTATCACCAAAGTTGCTGAGGCCTCAAAGGCCGGACTTTCCAAAGAAGATAAATATATCATTCAGGTAGCAGAGGCCGAATGGAAGCAGGATCCGCTGGTCAGTGTGGAGTTAAAGGACCGGCCTGAAAGTGAAATCCAGAAGGCCAAAGCAGTAGCACCGGTATCAATCCCGGATCTCGATGTCCGCTATACCGGCTTCATGCAGATGGGAGATAAAAAGTTCGCCATTATCAATGGTGTTGAATATGCCGCCGGAGACCGCCTCGAGCAAGGTGATTATATTTTACAGAGCATTACGCCGAGTCGGGTTGTAATTGTTACAACTGGCCGCAGCAATAAAAGGTATATTTTTCCGATAGAAGAATAACAAACAGGGTGAAAATCTATGGATAGAATTAATTTATCTAAAAAAATTGTGCGTCCCATTATCGCGGTTGGTGTCTCTGTTTTGCTGGCAGGCGGCTGTGCTGCCCCCAAAAAGGAGAAACAGGATCCATTTTTCGATAAATGGAAAACCAAGGCCGAAACATCCAGGGGGATTTCCCCGGCAAAGCCGAAACCCCTGAGCGAAGAGCGGCGAATCATCAAACCCAAAGCACCGCCCTCAACTGCAAGAATAGAGGAGCAAAAAGAAAAGCCGCTGCCGACACGCACGATCAGCCTCAAAATGACCAATATCGAGGTTTCGGTGGTATTGCGTGCATTGGCCCGTGCCTCGGATCAAAATATCATTGTCAGCGAACAGGTTTCCGGCAAGATTAATATTAACATCACCAAAGCCCCCTGGGACCAGGTGTTTCTCGGTATCCTGCGTACTCAAGGTCTCAGTTATGCCTGGGAGGGTGATATTATCCGAATTATGACGGCCGATGACATGGAGGAAGACCTCAAGCGCCAGGCCCGCCAGCGGGAGCTAAAAATATCCGAACCGCCCCTGACCCGCATCGTGCCGGTTAAGTTTTCATCCGCCGACAAGCTGAAACAAAATCTGGAAAACTTTCTCACCGTCGACAAAGACGGCAAGCCGATTGGATCCATTCTGGTTGATGAGCACACCAACTCGCTGATCATCCAGGCCATCCGCACCGATATGGCAAGTATCATCTCCGTTATCGAGCAACTGGATCAGCCGACTGCCCAGGTGCTGATCGAAGCCTATATCGTTGAAGCCAACAAAGACGTCGCCCGTGAGCTCGGCATCCAGTGGGGCGGCGTCGGACGCGTAAAAGACAATGCCAATATCGGATTCGGTACCGGCAGAGATAGCGGTGCTCTGGGTGGAACCGTCGGCACGGCCGTCGATCCGCTTTCCGGAACGGTGGTTGATTTGCCGGCCAGAGCCCTGAGCGGTTTTGAGCCCTTTACGCTGGGGCTTGTTTACCAGAACATCGGTGATGTCCTGCTTTCCGCCCAGCTTTCTGCGCTGCAGGACAAGGGCAAACTCAATATTTTGTCAACCCCGTCCATTACCACCCTGGACAATCAGACGGCCTATATCGAAAGCGGTCAGGACATTCCCTTCCAGACCGTTGAAGACGGAGAGGTCAATGTGGAATACAAAAAAGCGGTGCTGAGCTTGAGAGTCACCCCGCATGTGATCGATGATAAAACCCTTAAAATGTACATAAATGTGCATAAGGATGAAGCTGATTTTTCGCAGACCGTTCTCGGCAACCCGACAATTATTACCAAAAACGCCGAAACGAACGTCATTCAGCTGAACGGGCAGACGATCGTCATCGGCGGCCTGAATAAAGAAACCAACGCTCGTGCCGACACCGGTGTTCCGTATCTTGAGGATATCCCCGGACTGGGTTATCTGTTTAAAAGAAAAAGCACCCAGGATCAACTTGAGGATCTGCTGATTTTCATTACACCGCATATCCTGGAACCGCCGTCGGACGGATAACCTGCGGGCATGCACGCACGCCGGGGATTGTCGTAAAAGAGAACAACCCAAAATGAGGTGAAAGCAAAACCATTTAAAATGCCTAAACGCCGCCCTGGCACTCTGGGTTCAATCTGGGACATACCGTAACTTAAGCTACGGACAAAAAGCCTAGAAGTGGTTTCAAAACCTCAGATCAGGTTCAAGGGCAAGGCGCAGGCCGATCGAGAAAGCGCAGCATACATGGGTATGTGAGCATTTATCGCTCAGATGGGATTTTGAAACCACTTCTAGCCGTTCTGATATCCGGTTCTGGGCCAGTGTCAAAAACAAGTGATGAGTGCTAAGGACTGAGCACAAATTTCTACCTGACAATTGATTCGTGTGTCCGCTGACATCTGTCTTCGACTCGACTGAGCTCGTCGTTGTCTGTTATCTAACCTGCGAGACCCTGAAGGTATTTCTTTCACCTTTTACAAAACTTATCTGAAATGGCAATCGCCTCAGCAGAGCTGATACTATATGGATAGACTGAAATGGATTATTTCAGCATTTTAAATTTCAAACAGGAACCGTTTTCGAACTCACCCGACCCTGAGTTTTTCTTTCATTCCCGGGAGCATTTAGAGTGCCTACAAAAACTGGAACTTTCGCTTCTTCTGCGCCGGGGCTTGAATGTCATCATCGGTGATGTGGGCACCGGTAAAACCACGCTCTGCCGTCAGTTGATTCGCCGCTTTGCCAGGCGAGATGAGATCACCACCCATCTGATTTTGGACCCGTATTTTCTTGATGCGAACGAATTCTTAACCGCCGTGGGCAAAATTCTTATGGGTTCCGAAGTAAAGCTTGGCAGCAACGAGTGGCAAATTAAAGAACAAATCAAGCAATACCTCTTCAAGCGCGGTGTCGAACAAAATAAAACGACGGTGTTGATAATCGATGAAGGGCAAAAAATCCCCGTTTTCTGCCTCGAGATCCTACGCGAATTTTTAAACTACGAGACCAATGAATTCAAATTGCTACAAATTATTATATTTGCCCAGACAGAATTTGAAAATACGGTAAAAAAATACGCCAATTTTGCGGATCGCATCAATCTTTACCATTATTTGAAACCCTTAAGCTTCCGCGATACGCGCTTGATGATCAAATATCGGCTGGAAAAATCCAAAGATACCAACAAGAAAATGGACATTTTCAGCTTTCCGGCCCTGTTGACCATCTACCGCAAGACCGGTGGTTACCCACGTAAAATTATCAATTTGTGCCATCATTGCGTGTTGGCGATGATCGTCCAAAATCGGTCCGGCGTCGGCTATCGCCTGGTCCGTTCATGCATCAGACGCATTTACCCCAGAGAACCGGTACGATGGAAGGGTGCAGTTGCCACTGCGGGAATCGCGGTATTTGCCGCGACCATTCTTCTGGCTTTCCAGATACCGGATCAATTAAAAACCCTATTGCCGGAAAAGATCAGCGAAAAATTGAGCGCATTGCATCAAACAGAAAACCGTGATGCAGACCCATCGAATGCGAAACCGGAAGCCGTCGACCAACCTGATACCCAGGTGACGGTGGCTGGCGTCAAGGCGGACGAAATCCCTGCTGCGGATGAATCCGAACCAACCCCGGCAGATCATGCGGAAACGGTTTCCGATGAGGTTGCCGCTGAAGCCGGAGCGCAGGTCGCATCGATTGCGGAAACTCCGGTGCAGCCCGAAGATTCAGAACAGGTTCTGCAAACCGAGCCGCAGACCCGGGAAGCGTCTGCCCAGTTACTGGGTGACATAAAATTAAAATACAACGATAATTTGTCGCGCGTCATCCAGAGAGTCTATGGCCTTTACACTTCAAAATATTTTCGCCTCTTAATTTTGGCGAATCCCGATATTGACGACCCCGATAGGGTGGAAATAGGTCAGACGGTTCACTTGCCGGCCATCCCGGCAACGGTGACACCCGCAAAAGAGAAGGTCTGGTGGATTCTTATGACGGAAAACGACACCTTGGAAGCGGCCTATGATTATTTGGGCCAATCCGGCATCCGGTTTGCGGTTATTCTAAAAGAGAATTTTTACGATGAAGCATCGGCGGAACAGCGCTTAAGGGATCTGCCGCCGGGCCTGTCACCAAAGGGGGCGGTCTCAACACTGTGGGATGAAGAAACGGTTTTTTTTGCAAACCCATTTTCAGGTCGCAAGAAAATATCCAAATCCGAGATCAAGATCGGCATCGGTGATGCGCCGACGGTCTATTAATTGAATTACGAATAATATCAAAACAACAGAGAGATAAAATTGAAAGCACGCAAAAAATTAGGCGAGATCCTTGTTGAAGGCGGGTTGCTGACGCAAGAGCAACTCGAAAAAGCGCTACCCTATCAAAAAAAGAGCAATCTGAAACTGGGCCAGTTTCTGGTTAGAGAAGGCATCGTCAGTGAATCTCAGATCGTGGATCTGGTTTCCAGTCAGCTCAAATTGGAAAAATACCGACCGGACCGATTTACAGTGGACGTCGGGTTGGCCCAGCTAATGCCGCCCGAGATTGCCCATAAAAACCAGGCCGCACCGCTGAAACAGAGCGGGCTTTTGCTGACGGTTGCCATGACCGATCCGCTGGACATTAATGCTTTGGACACTATCGAGGTATACACCAACTGCGAAGTTGAAGCCGTCATTTGCACCGAACAACATCTCAACCAGCTGTTGACCACCATTTACGGTACCTTTGCCGGCATCGGCGGCGTCCTCGAAGACATGGAGGAGATGGAAATCGACAAGAGCTCCGAGAAAACCACCTCCCTCGATGATGTTGAGGTCAGCTCGCTGCAGGGCATGGCCGAAGAAGCACCGGTGGTTCGGTTGGTGAACTCGATTCTCTCCCAGGGCGTCCGCGAAGGGGCCAGCGACATTCATATCAGTCCTGAAAAAAACTACGTTCAGGTTCGCTTCAGACTGGACGGCAAACTGCATGAAGTTCCGGCTCCGCCCAAGCATATGTTTCTACCGATCATCTCCCGCTTGAAAATTCTGGCCAATATGGATATCGCCGTTTCCAGAATTCCTCAGGATGGAAGATTTACCGTTAAAATGAAAAACAAGGATATCAATATCCGCGCAGCCACCATTCCGTCCATCCATGGCGAAAACATGGTGCTGCGCCTGCTGGATACCAGTAACAGCATTTATTCTCTGGAACGGTTGGGCATGTCCGACCGGGATCGTAAAAGGCTGGAAAGAATGGTCGTCAAGCCTCACGGCCTGGTGCTCAGCACCGGCCCGACCGGGAGCGGCAAGAGCACCAGTCTGTACTCTATTTTAAAAAAGATCAATCAGCCCGACGTCCATATTATAACGGTGGAAGACCCCGTGGAATACCGCATCGAGAAGATCCGCCAGGTTCAATTAAATCGTAAGGCAGGGATGACATTCGCCAGCGGAATGCGGTCCATCCTGCGCCAGGACCCGGATGTCATCATGGTCGGTGAGATTCGTGACTTTGAAACGGCAACTCTCGCCGTTCAGGCGGCCCTGACCGGCCATATGGTGTTCAGCACCCTGCATACCAATGATGCAGCCGGTGCCATTACCCGATTTATTGACATGGGAATCGAACCGTTCCTCGTATCCTCGACCATGACGGTCTCTTTTGCGCAACGGCTGGTTCGAAAAGTTTGCCCGAATTGTATGACAAACCATAATCCTTCAAAGGAAGTGTTGAAAGCCTGGGGAATCACCAACCCGGACGGTGCCAATTTCGTACAGGGCAAAGGCTGTTTTAACTGCATGCATACCGGCTACAAAGGCCGCACCGGTGTATATGAGGTGCTCATCATCGATGAAAATATCCAGGATCTGATCTTAAAGAGAAGTTCTTCTCATGAAATCCACCAGACTGCCTTAAAGTCCGGTAAATTTACATCTTTGAGAGAAAATGCGGCTGAAAAAGCCATAAAAGGCATCACCACCCTCGAAGAAGCGGCTTCGGTGGTACTGATGTAGCTAACTAAGGTTCAGGGTTCGGCGTTCAGAGGTTCAAAAAAGGGCTAATCGGCTGGTAAGCTAAATAAGCTCATAGCCTATAGCTGATAGCTCGTAGGCATAATCATAAGATCTAAGGTGTGAGCCAAACTATGAGCTATCAGCTATGAGCTAATTATCTGTAGCCTATAATTCTGGGTTTTGACGGATCGAATGTAATTCTTAACCGATTAAAAATACAGAGGTAGTTATGCCAAAATTTTCGTACCAGGCCATTACCGAAACCGGAGCCACCACTTCCGGTGAAATTGAAGCCGAGTCCCTGGAAAATGCCAACACCCTGCTGGCTTCACGGGGTTATATTCCCACCAGAGTGAGACCGGAACAGCCGGCTTTAAGCGGACTGCAGATGACCAAGATTCGGGAACAGCTCACGCCGGTAAAGGCACCTGAACTGATTCTTTTTACCAAACAGTTTAAAACCATGATCAATGCCGGGGTTTCCATGTTGAACATGCTGGAAATCCTTGAACAACAGACCGAAAATCCCAAACTGCAAAAAATTCTCAGCAGGATGCATCAGGATATCAAAGAAGGCGCCAGTTTGTACGATGCGTTTACCAAACACCCGAAAGTATTTTCGCCTTTATACTGCAGTATGATCCAGGCCGGTGAAGCCAGCGGCGCGCTGCCGGAAGTACTTGATCGCCTGATTTATATTATAGAGCATGAGCACGAGGTTAAATCCGATATTAAATCCGCCATGACGTATCCCATTATTGTTGTGGTATTTCTATTCACTGCATTTTTAATCCTGATTACCCAGGTGATCCCCAAGTTCGTTAATATTTTTAATAATGCCGGTCTGACCCTGCCCCTGCCGACCAAGATCTGCCTGCTCATTTATACATTTTTATCGAACTACTGGTATCTTTTGTTGGGCGGAACGGTTGTGGTGATTGTGTTTCTTTTTTACTACTTAAAGACCGACCAGGGCAAATTGATGCGGGACACCATCCTGATGCGCTTACCGCTGATCGGACCCCTGTTCGTGAAAAGCGCGGTATCGCGCTTTGCCAGCATCTTTTCCATTTTGCAGTCCAGCGGGGTGGATGTGTTGGATTCGATGGATATCTTATCCGGCACGATCGGCAATACTGCGATCGGTAATGAACTGGAAAGCATTAAAGACAGCCTGGCGGAAGGTCGCGGTATTGCCGGTCCTCTTGGACAGGCGAAATATTTTACGCCCATGCTGATCAATATGGTTGCTATCGGTGAAGAGTCAGGCAACCTTGAAAATATGCTGAGAGATGTGGCTGAACACTATGACACCGAAGTTGAATACTCCATGAAAAAACTATCCGAAGCGATCGGACCGATACTGACGGTTGGACTGGCGGCGGTGGTCGGCTTCTTCGCCCTGGCGATCTTTTTGCCGATGTGGGACCTCACATTGATGGCGAAATAAGGTTCAGGGTTTCGGGTGTCAGGCGAATAGCTCCCGGGTTATAGGCTTGAAAGCTGGGATGCTGGGATGCTTGAAGGCTCTGTAATTGCGAGCTTCCAAGCTTTCAAGCCTCCCAGCTTTCCAGCCTATTCGCCTTTTTTTAAACCTTGAACCTTTGAACCCTGAACCTGGAAACTTTTAATAAACCTTTTTATCTGTTTAACGATGCGACATTCACGGTTTTACATAAGCCTTTATATCATTATTCCATTTATTATCACGGGCCTGACTATTCTGGCCTCCATCATTTCCTTTCGATTGACGAAATACTATCTGGGACAGGGGTCTGATCCCGCCCTGCCGGTTTTCTGGTTTATCATTCTGGTCGGCATTCTGACATTTATCATCGGATTTTCACTGGTGCGATTTATTCTAAGACCGGTTGAACAATTTGTCGAAAAAGCGGTTAAACTGGCTTCGATTTCAAACGGTACCGTTCATAAAAGAAAAGAATGGTCGGTGAATAAAATCGAACAATTTGCCACTGTCTTTGATCGGGTCACCTCGGTGCTCAGCCGAATGGATGCCCGCCATTTTTTTCCTCAAATCATCGGTGAAAGCCTCGCCATGCGGGGTCTTTTGAGCCTGATTAAAAAAGTGGCTCCGACCGACTCAACCGTCCTTATTCTCGGCGAAAGTGGAACCGGTAAGGAACTAGTGGCCACCAGTATCTACGAAAATTGCCTGCGCGAAAACAAGCCCTTCATTAAACTAAATTGCGCCGCCATCCCGGCAGAATTGCTGGAAAGCGAATTATTCGGACATGAAAAAGGGGCCTTTACCGGTGCGACAAAATTCAAACCCGGCAAATTTGATATGGCCAACCAGGGGACCCTTTTCCTGGATGAAATCGGCGACATGCCTTTAAACCTGCAGTCTAAAATCCTGCGAATCATCCAGGAAAAAGAGTTTTATCGGGTGGGCGGCAGCAATACCATTCGAGTGGATATCCGCTTTATTGCCTCCACCAATCAAAATCTTGAAAAATTGGTTCAGGAAGGTAAATTTAGGGAAGACCTTTATTACCGTTTGAATGTGTTTACGCTGCACCTGCCGCCGTTACGGGAACGCAAAGAGGACATCCCGCTTCTGGTCGATTACTTCCTGCAAAACCTTCCGAAAAAAGTCGAAATTTCTTCAGTGGCCTTACAGATGATCATGGCCTACACCTGGCCCGGGAATATTCGGGAGCTCAAAAACGTTATTGAAAGTGCGGCAGTGATCGCTGAAAATGGTTTCATCGAGCCTGCACAGCTGCCGGGCCAGATCACGGGTGCATTTATGAATTCCGATTCCAAGCAGGCTTCATTACCGGTTAATTTACCCCTGGATGAACGCATCAATGAAATCGAAAAAAGTATGATTATCGAAGCCCTGAGAAAAACCGGCGGTGTTCAGGTGAGGGCCACCGAATTGCTCGGTATTAATCAGCGCAGCCTGTGGCATCGCATAAAAAAACACAAAATTGATGTAAAGAGCATCAAAAGTAACGAAATATGATGTTTTAGTTTGAATTTCATCAACAAAATATGTAGAATTTTCTCCTCACGTCCCTGGAAAAAAGCGGCGGTCCTCACGAAAATATGTTTATACCATTGAAATAATTCATAATAATTTTCGTATTAATGCAGGGCCCATTTCTGGCATTAAAAGTGCATAATTTGTAATCGATAAATATTGGGCGGGGTTTTGCCGATTCGGGGGTAAACCCTTTTTTTGTTAAGCAAAAAATTATAACATTAATAAGAGGAAGGATAAATTATGAAAAGAGCCAAATTAGTACAAAATCAGGAGGGTTTTACCCTGGTTGAGATTATTGCCGTCCTGATTATTCTGGGAATACTGGCTGCTGTGGCGGTGCCGCGCTATATCGACCTTGAATCTAACGCCAGGCAACGCGCAATCGATGCCGGGATATCAGAGCTCAATGGCCGCGAAAGTTTAACCTGGGCCGATCAAAAGATCTCTGTTACCGGGTATAGTACTGACGCCAATTTACAGACGCAGATGGATTATTCCCTTGGCGGTGATTATACATGGTCAGTCGTCCCGGGCCCAGGCGGAGGTACACTGGTGTTCAGGAACACCACGATCGTTCCGCTGAATCGAGTGGGATCTACGCCATCTCAACCCGGGACTTGGAGCCGTCCGTAGTTAAAGCACTAAAGTCGAGTTTGAACGAAGGACGCATTCCTTATCTCTGTGTATATGATGAAGTTAATTCCAGGGGAAAGAGGCTTTACGCTACTTGAGATCATTGCCGTGCTTGTTATCTTAAGCGTGTTGGCGTCCGTTGCCATACCCCGCTATATGAGTCTCGATGAAAGCGCCCGACAGCGGGCTATCGATGCTGGAATTGCGGAACTTAACGGCCGCGAAACGTTAACCTGGTCCAATATTAAGATAACCCAAACCGGTTATGCGGACGACGCCGCCCTTTTTCCCCTCCTGAATACCAGCCTGGGAGTAGATTATACCTGGGTTGGCGGGCCTCCCGACAAAGACGGCGGCACACTCAGGTTTAAGGCGAGTGCCGATGTTCCTTTAACACGTAGCGAATCCAGCGAGATTCAACCTGGATCCTGGTCAAGATAAATTTGTCGGTGCCCTAAGGGCTATTTAAAATTGATTTCTCAAAAAAAGCAGCGCATTTGCGCTGCTTTTTTTTACAAATACAGGGCATGATCACAGAAATCGCGCTGTCACCGACCTTTTGTTCTTGCCGTGATCGGTTCCTGTGTTATATTTTGTAATTGGTGTTTGGGGACATACGAAGCTGAGAAAACAACATCTATGTCGGACCAAACACGAAATACGAAACACCAAATACCTGATAAATTCGGCTTTTGACGAATTTATAAAAATCGAGGACAAACTTATGAAACTGGCAGTCAGTGGAAAAGGCGGCGTCGGAAAAACAACATTTTCCGCATTAATGATCCGAACACTCAACGAGGAAGGCAAACGCGTACTGGCCATTGACGCGGATCCGGATGCCAATCTGGCTGCCGGAATCGGCATCTCGGATGCCGATAAAGTCGTGCCGATATCTGAAATGGAAGACCTTATATTCGAAAGAACCGGCGCCAAACCCGGCAGCATCGGCGGTTATTTTAAACTCAATCCCAAAGTGGACGATTTGCCCGAAGCGGTGTCGGTGAGTTTTGAACAGATCAAGCTTATGCGGCTGGGCGGTATAAAAAAGGGAGGGGCCGGCTGCATCTGCCCGGAAAGTGCACTGCTCAGGGCGCTGGTCATGCATATCGTGCTGGCCCGCGATGAAGTCGTGGTAATGGATATGGAGGCCGGCATCGAGCACCTGGGCCGGGCAACGGCAAAGGCGGTCGACAAGCTCATTGTGGTGGTGGAACCGGGTCGGCGCAGCATCGACACCGCCGAGCATATTCGCAAGCTGGCCGGAGAAATCGGATTGAACCACATCGCCGTGGTCGGCAATAAAGTCCGTGGGAAAAAAGACGAAACATTTTTAAAAACCCACTTGGACGATTTTGAATTCCTTGGCTTTCTGCCCTATGACGAGGCCTTAATCGAAGCGGATCTCAACGGTGTCTCGCCTTTTGATGTAGACTCTCCGTCAAAAGCGTTGGTCAAGTCCATGATCTCCAGACTCTAATGGTAAAACGCAGAAAACACTCCTTCCGGCCAAAGCATTATTCCCGCAAGAAACCGAAAACACCCCATCTGAAGGCAGGCGCCGATGCCGGACTTCGCAAAATTTTTAGCGAAATCGGCGTGCCTCAAAATCCCCCCTTCACACCGGATGCCTATCAAACCAGGGCAATCGCTGCAATCGAACACAGCGACTGCCTGGTGACGGCACCGACCGGGGCCGGAAAAACCTGGATCGCCGAGCGCGCAATCGCACGGATTCATGCCGGCGGCGGGAAAGCCTGGTATGCCTGCCCGTTAAAGGCACTGAGCAATGCCAAATACGCCGAATTTTCCACTATTTTCGGCCAGCAACATGTCGGCATCCTGACCGGTGACCGCAAAGAAAAACCGGATGCTTCCATCATCGTGGGAACCACCGAGATCCTGAGAAATCAGCTGTACGATGCCATGCACCGGGGCGAGGAGCTGCCGACCGATTTTGTGGTTCTGGATGAAGCCCATTTTCTCGGAGATGAAGACCGGGGGGTGGTCTGGGAAGAAATCATGATTTATCTGCCGGCACGCATTCCTCTGTTATTGCTCTCAGCGACCATCGGCAACGCCGATCAGATTGCAAACTGGCTGACTTCGATTCGGTCATCCCCTTGTACGGTCATCACGGAAACGAAAAGACCGGTACCGCTGGTCCCCCTTTTTCTGCATCCTTCCGGGACCCTGCTGCCATTAACCGAGCGCGCAAAGAATGCCGGTAAAGAAACAATCTCGAAGAAGGTTAATCATTTTATAAAAGCAAAACACAGGAAGCAACGTCGGTTGGGCCGCGACCTGCCTCCGTTTGACCAGGTTTTGCGTGTGTTAAAAAAATATCAGCTCCTGCCGGCCATATTTTTTCTGAAATCACGGGCAGATTGTGACCGGGCGCTGGAGCTGTGTCGCGAAGGACTACCGCTTGATCCTGAGCGCAAAGCCAGGCTTAAAGAGCGGATTGAGCCCTATACCTATCAAAGCCATCATATCTTTAACCACCGCCAGCGCTGGTTTCTTGAAAACCTGGCGATCGGCGCCCATCACGCCGGTCAGTTACCGGCCTGGAAATTGATTCTGGAGCGATTAATGACCGAAGGCCTGCTGGATGCGGTGTTTGCCACTTCCACGGTCGCGGCCGGTGTGAATTTTCCCGCCCGCACGGTCGTCTTTCTCAATTCGGACCGCTTTAACGGAACCCAGTTTCTGCCCCTGGACGCCACCGAGTTCCACCAGATGACCGGTCGGGCCGGTCGCAGAGGCATGGACAATATTGGTTTCGCACTGCTGCTGCCCAGCAAATTCATGGATGTGCGCCTAATAGCGAGGCTGTTTCACACAACAGCTTCGAATGTCGTCAGCCAGATCAGAATAAATTTTTCCATGGTTCTCAATTTACTGCTGTCGCACAATCCCGATCAAATTCAGGATCTACTCAAGCGGTCGTTTGCATCGCATTTAATCCGCAAAGCAACCAAGAAAAAGACCCGTAGCGGCGCACCGCAGAATCTGTGGCGCGATTTTTTACACCATCTGCATTTTCTAAAAGAAACCGGTTATGTCAGCGACACAGGTGATTTAACTGCGGATGGAAAATGGACCAGCCAATTGCGGGTGGACCAGCCCCTTCTGATCGCAGAGGGCTTCCGTCTCGGCATCCTGCCGATATCCGAACCGCACCTCCTTGCAGCCATCATCGCTGCGTTTGTCAACGAGCGCGAATCCGACCACAAAATGCCCCAAAAAAGCGTGCCCAAACCCCTGTTGAACGCATTTTACCGGGTCGTCAAGGGTTTAAGACCGTTTGCCGGGCATATGCTGGACCAGGGATTTGAAGCCCGCCCTTTGCTTTTAAGACCGGTTGTTGCCATTTATGCCTGGGCGATCGGGGAACCATGGGAAAAGGTGTGTACGCTGGCGGAAATGGAGGAAGGCGACCTGGTCATGCTGATCCTCAGGACCGCAGATAACCTGCGACACATCCGCGGACTCAAACAGATCTTTCCCGACGCTGCCGAAACAGCCGCCAGCTCGATTGAACTGATATTGCGCGAACCGGTGGTTTATGAGTCGTAGGTTCAACGGTTCAGGGTTCAAGGGTTCAAAGGTTAAAATTAGGCGAACCGGATAGCAAGTTACAAGGCTGGGAAGCTAGGAGGCTTGATAGCTTGAAAGCTTCCAGGCTTTCTGGCTTCCCAGCTTTCCAGCCTATGAGCCACGAGCTATCAGCTATGAGCTATGTGTTTTTCGGGGCGATTATGCCTTGAATCTTTTCGGCGAGCTGGTTCAGATTGAATGGTTTTTGAATAAAGTCATCACAGCCGCGTTCCAAAATTTCGGAGGCCTGGCCGTTAATGCTGTACCCGCTTGAAAGCAGCACCTTAATGTCCGGATTAATTTCTTTTAAATGGTCAAATGTTTCGCCGCCGCTCATCCCGGGCATAATCATGTCCATGATGACCAGGTCAATTTTATCGGTGTTTTTCTTATATAATTTGATCGCGCCCTGCCCGCTTCTGGCCACCAGGACTTTATAACCGAGTTCCTGCAGCAATTCCTCGCCGACCTTGATAATCATCTGCTCATCATCAATCAGTAAAATAGTCCCGCTTCCCTTGGAAACCGTAACGATGGGCTCTGTTTTTTCTTGTTGTACTTCTTTTCCGGATGCCGGCAAATAAATTGTAAATGTGGTACCCATTCCCCCTTCGCTGTAAACATTAATATAGCCCCCATGGCTTTTGATAATCCCGTAAACAGATGCCAGCCCCAGCCCGGTCCCCCGGCCCATTTCTTTGGTGGTGAAAAAGGGTTCAAAAATCCGTTCCTGGGTTTCTTTGTCGATACCGGTCCCCGTATCGGTTATGGTTATTTTGATGTAATCTCCGGCTTCGACTTTATAGGGCTTGCGATTAACAAAATCCTCATTCAAAATAACATTTTCGGTTTTCAGATATAAATTGCCGCCCTGCGGCATCGCCTGCCAGGCGTTGACGTAAAGATTTAACAGCGCCTGTTCAATCTGGCCCCGATCGACTTCCACCGTCCAGACATCCGGCTGCAGATCCGAATGAATTCGGATTTCCTTCTTGGTACGACCGAACATGGATGCGGACTTTTCAATAACGTCGTTTAAATCGGTGGCAATCGCATAATATTTGCCTCTACGGGCAAAACCCAGCAGCTGTTTGGTCAGCTCCGTACCGTTCTCCACATAGGTTTCGATATTTTTTAACTTCTCATAATTTACATGATCATTTTTGGTCCTCAAAAGCATAAGGGAAGCATTTCCCTGAATTCCCATGAGAATATTGTTGAAATCATGGGCAATTCCGCCGGCCAGGGTGCCGATGGATTCCATTTTCTGGGCTTGCTGAACCTGGATTTCAAGCTTTCTTTTTTCCGCTTCTGCATCCTTTCGTTCGGATACATCCCGCAAAACGCCCCTGAACCCGATGGCATCTCCATCCGAATTCCGCATGAGGGAAGCCGTTAGTTCCATGGCAATACTTGCGCCGTCTTTCCCGACCGCATCATAATCTGTTACCCGAATGGGCTCGCCCGTTTTATGGACCTGCGCATAGATTTGATCCATCTTCTCGATCGTGGCAGCAGATGTAAATTTGCGGATATTTTTACCCGTCATTTCGTCACGCGTGTAACCCAGCAGATTACATAAGGGGTCATTAAAAAAAGTAAGGTTTCCATCAAGATTAATTTCAAAGTAGCCTTCTTCAATACCTTCAACGATTGTGCGATATTTCAGCTCGCTTTCCAGCATAGCCTCATCCGCCAGGCGACGCTTGTTAAAAGTGTACTGATAATGGGACGTAAAAATTGCAAAAAGGCATAGCACCAGCAACCGGGTAAATATTTCAAATTTGCTCGGGCCCAGCAAATGCTGGATAAAATTGGCTTCGGGTTTCAAAAAGAAATACATAAAAGATTCACAAATCCAATAAAAAGCAGCCAGCCCAATTCCGAAAACCACCATCGATTCCATGATAGCGGTTTGCTTTTTCAACCTCGATTTCATTCAAGCATATTCTCCTTAACCCTTTAATTTTATACTTAATGCTACCAACTGTCAAATGAAAACAGTTGCTATAAAGCGTAAAGCCCCGAAAATTAATCAATTATAACACCAAAAAAACATAGATTCCCGACCTACAAGGTTGTACGCCAATAAATTCTGGCCGATTCAATAAATTTGCATTTTGGTCCCAATTTCGATATTCTAGACGTGGTTCCAAGCTGATAAGCTTGGAAGCTAAGGAGCTGGGAAGCTGGAAGGCAAACAACAGCTCGTAACTCATAGTTCATAGCTCACAGTTTGATCTTATAAGCATTGCTATGAGCTAATTTAGCTTCCCAGCCTCCTGGCCCCTTAAGTGTTTTCGTGGTTCATTCTTCATATTTTCCAACAAACTTCTCAAATTAGAGCGAGCAAGGTGATTTCAAATGCGAGCAATAACAGCGCTGTTGATAATTATCGGGATTGCGGCATTTCTAGCCGGGCCCGGCATCGGAGCCGATGAAGAAGATTGGGTTGATAAAGGGCTTAAACTTATCGGCCAGCACCAATACGACAAAGCCATTAAAGCTTTCTCAACCGCCATCGAAATTATACCCCACGACTATCAGGCTTATAATTACCGAGGCGTTGCCCAGGCGTTGAAGGGTGATTTTGACATGGCCATTGCCGACTATAATAAAGCGCTTAAAATCCGTCCTCGCTATGCCGAAGCATATAATAATCGCGGCTTTGCACACACCCAAAGCGGAGAGCTGCGGCAGGCGCTGAACGACTATAGCCGCGCCCTGGAAATTAACCCATTTTTCGTTGATGCTTACAATAACAAAGCCTGGATATTGGCTACCGCTGCCGACATGCGTTACCGCGACGGTGCCAGGGCGATCATTCTGGCGCAAAAAGCCGTCGAGCTCAAACCGGACGATGCGTCTCTGGATACTCTGGCAGCTGCTTATGCAGCAGTCGGCAACTTTGAATCGGCCATCGACACCCAGAAGAAGGCCGTTCAAAAGCTGCTGGTGGCAGAGCAAACTTCGGAAGTGCCTAAATA
>WOR8_10000330_pt1 | contig 48544 bp, 46 predicted proteins | sample DeeMarSeWOR38_10_FD_19890 | JGI IMG/M metagenome (IMG submission 19890)
CCGAAAAATGTGTATTTACCACGTGCCTGCCCCATCAGTGCAACGCCGGCAGCCTAGCCGATTGAGAGCAGGCTGCCGCCAACACCGGCCGTAAGAGTCATCATCAGCATGATCTTTTCACCGCCACCCACGGGATGCTCACCAGGTATGGCGAAAGACATAATGATGGCCGGCACCAGGAAATTCAGCGCCGCTGGCAGGAACAGGGCAAAGAAGGTCCAGAATTCCACAAAGCCCTTCTGCCAGACCATCAGTGTAGTGATATCGCCAAAGGGTGAAAACGCACCGCCGGCATTGGCACCGACGACGATGTTGATACAGGCCAGAGTGACAAAGCGGCTGTTATTACCCCCCACAGACAGCACTACGGCACACATGAGCAATGCCGTGGTCAGGTTATCCGCCACGGGTGAGATGAAAAACGCGAGCGCACCGGTAATCCAGAAGAGGGAACGGAAACCGAAGCCGCGCGCAATCAGCCAGCCACGCAGTGCATCGAACACACGGCGCTCTTCCATGGCATTGATATAGGTCATCGCCACCAGCAGGAATACCGTCTTCCAGCTAACCGCGTCATAGGCTTCCTCGACATTCAGGACTCCCGACAACACCATCCCGATCGCACCGGTCAGCAAGGCAACCGAAAGACGGATGTCGGTAAACAGAACCATGCTCAGCGCAATACAGAAAAACAGCGCCGTCCATCCCACCTTTTGCGGGCGCGACTCCTCGCGCGGATACTCGGTGGTGACTACCACGAAATTCTTGTCTTTCTCGATTCTCGGCAACACGTCCCAGGGGGTATGCACCACCAGCGTGTCGCCGGCCTGGAAAGGCATATTGCGAATATCTTCACCTTCCCGCAGCGTCTCGCCGTTGCGGTGCAGGCCGATCATCTCCAGTCCGTAGGTCTTGCGCATCCAGACATCGCGCGCACTCTTGCCAACAAGGCTGGAACCGGGAGGAATGACGACTTCCGCGATAGCGTCTTTGTCGAGGAAAGGTCCCCCGCAAAAGTACGCAGCGCTGTCCGTTTTTTCAGGCCGAACTCGTCGACAAAACGGGCGAGATCTGCCGGGTCGGCGACCACGCCCAATACCATGCCGGCCCTGATATCGACGTCACGCGCCAGTGCGCCCGGGCCAACCCGGTTGACATCCCCCTGACATTTGGTGGCGATAATACGTACCCGGTAGGCCGTTTCCACATCATCGAATTTCAGGCCGATCAGTTTACTGCCGTCCTTTACCACCAGCTCGGAAAGAGAGAGATTGACGCCATACACATCCTGAAAATACTGCATGGCATCAGACCCGATGGTCGAACTTTCACTCTTTGTTTTAGGCAATACGAAGCGGCCCGCCAGCACAAAATAGAGTATTCCCGTTATCACCAGCGCCAGCCCGATCGGGGTCACCGAGAACAGCACCCGGGTTTCCATTTGCTGCTCGGCCGGTAAGGCCTTGTTTGACGTCAGGATCAGGTCATTGAGCAGGATCAGGGTGCTGGAGCCCACTATGGCCATGGTGCCACCCAGGACCGCGGTAAAGCCCATCGGCATCAGCAAACGTGACATGGGCAGGCCGGAGCGTGCCGAGATACGTGAAACGACCGGCAGGAACAGGGCGGCTGCGCGCCCTGGACAACTGCTATGGTGTCAGCCTGATGCAGCGCAAGGGTCGGCGTCTGGAACTGACGCCTGCCGGGGAAAAGGTGTATGCCTATGCACGCCTGACGCTCGACCACCAGACATCATCGCTCCATGACCTGGCATCGTTACGGACTGGTCAGAACAGGCTGCGCCTTGAAGTCACGTCTGCAATTGGCGAGCACATGTTGCCGGATCTGCTTCTTAACTTTGCCGATACCTATCCTGAGTACCAAGTCGATAGCCGAATGGGATACACGCGCCGCATCCAGACGCGCCTTGCAACCGGCCTGTCTGACATGGCACTGCCCGAACTGGCACCGGACCATCCTGACATCCTGGTGCAGAAGTGGCTGGACGATGAAGTGGTACTGGTCTGCGGTCCAACCCACCCGCTTCGGGGCATTGACCTGATACCGGTGACGAAATTGAACCAGCTGAGTTACATACTGCGCGAGCGAAGTTCCTCCATGCGCATCACCCTCGAAAAGGCCCTGAATGATATTGGCATTGATCAGGTACCGATAGCCATGGAAGTCGGTTCCATGGATACCATCGTGGAAATGCTGCAGCGCGGCAAACATGTAAGCTTCCTTCCTCGCCTTGTGGTCGAAGAGGCGCTGAACAAGGGCAGCCTTTACCACATCAGGATCCAGGGACTGTGCATAAATCGCACATTGCGGATCGCTCGCACCCGTTCTAATCTGAATAATGCACTCTGCGAAGCGTTTATTCAGATATTGCGCGGGATGAAGCCCTTGAGCGCCTAATCTGCGAATAGCCTGCTATTTCACGGTAAGGTTGGCTATTAATACCGAGTTAACGGCGATGCGTCGTCGGCTGTAACGGGACGACTGCCTGATGGTGCAAGCGGAGAGGAGCACCGAATGCTGGAATATATTCGACAGTCAGTATTTGAATAAAGCTTTTTGACAGATCAGAATTGCGTTATCGGCAGCTTTAACCATTACACGCTGCGTGAATTACACATTACCTGTTTTACTAAAAGTCATCAGATACACAACAAACCATCACGGATAAGTTAGCAATCCACCTTGCATTGCATGGTGTGCTTGCAGTGACACTGGACGCATTAGCCGGCCTTTCCTTGTGGCGTTCCATACTGAGAAATACCAATGTGGCGGACTGGCATTTGCTTCATGCAAGTGGCACGTCGAGGGGTATCATGCTGATCGCCCTGGCTGCCATCATTAGCCTGCCAGCACTGCCAACGTGGCAGATCACCATGCCGGCATGGCTCATCATTTATTTTGTCTGGTCTTCCGTTTTAGCCATGCTGGTCCGGGCAATATGTGGCGAGCCTGGCTTTGCCTGGTCGGGTTCACCTGCCAATAAACTTGTACATGTTTTTATACGTAACCGGGACTATCATTTTATTTCCGGCTTTATTGCTGCTGGCGGTCGGTTTATACAAGGCGCTGGCACTATAGTTGAAGATGTGGTCGGCCAAAAACATCAGCGCCCGGCCAGACCTCAGGCTATTCAGTGCTGCAACTCACAGACAGGCCTTGCGCGAACAGCATCAGGCTGAAAGTCCCTACCCAGGCCAGCCCCAACCGAACCCCTCACGCCCGACCTGTTCCCGGATCGGTCGATTTCATATTGCCCGCAACCAGGCGAACCCCCTGCACTGACAGCAGCAACAGCAACAACCACCAGAAACCTGCCTGTGCCGGGTCGGCAACCGTATACTTCAAACTACAGCCACCGCCGCCGCCCCCACCGCCGCCACCGGTATTCTTTGCCCCGGAGGCAGGGCCACCCGGATCGATAATTACACCATCCGCCGTCAAATCATCATCACCCCGCTGGCCATCGATAAACTGCAATGTAATGACATTACCATTGAATGAGGCACCGGTCTGTCCATCCCAGAGGAAAGCATACCAGTGCGCCAACTGGTTATCCGGTGTTGCACCACGCTGGTAATACGTTGTTGGCTGATTGTCATCCGGCAGGATTACCCGGACAGATGCGCCGCCACCGACAGCCACGCCGGTCAGCGTAAAACCGAACAGGCCATGCGTGAAGTTGAGCCCCTCCAGGTCGCTTGAGGGATATGCTGCCAGAAGAACGCTTGCGTCCACCGCAGATCTGAATTCATACGCAGGATCCGTTTCCAGAACAACATAAACTCCGATACTTCCCTGCAGCAGCGACACAACATGCGGCTGGATACTGTCAGCGGTGCCATCGCCGTTGCCGTCACCGCCGTTGGGGCCGTTGTCCTCATCCAGATCGGACACGCCGTCACCATCAATGTCGTTCAGGTCAGTATCGGTCGCCGGCCCGCCTGACGTCACACGAATCTGACGGTTGGTGCCGTCAAGATCCGCATCGCCGCGCGCGCCATCGACAAACTGCAGGGTAATCACATTGGCACTGATGACAGCACCGGTCTGGCCATCCGGCAAGAATGCATACCAGTGCAGATTGCTGTTGTCCGGCGTGGGTCCATACATATAGTAATTGTCCGGCGCCGCGCCTGCCGGAAGGGTGAGCATCACATCGACAGCACCGCTGCCCGCCGGTGCAGTAACACCGAAGGAAAAGAAGCCGCTGGGAAAGTCGGCACCAAGCACGGAGGCACCGGGTGGCAGGGTGCTTGTGACGGCGACCGAGTCAAATGCCTGCGAGGCCGATGTTTCAAGCAGCACATAGTCACCATTGATATCCGGCAAGGATGCCACATGGGCCTGCAACCGATCCACGGTGCCGTCGGCGTTGGCATCACCCCCATTGGGTCCCGCATCCTCGATCGCATCCGGAACGCCGTCATCGTCGGCATCCAGGCTGACTGCCGGCCCACCGGGTGAGGCGACGACCAATCCATTTGCGCCATCCATATCCGCGTCACCGCGCATGCCGTCAACGAAATTCAGGGTGATGACGTTGCCGCTTATCTCGGCGCCAGTCTGGCCGTCAAACAGGAATTCATACCAGTGCGGGGTACTGTCATCCGGCGTCGGTCCGTACAGGTAATAGGTATCCGGCGCTTCGCCGGCAGCCAGCGTCATGGTCACGCTAACGGCAGCCCCGGGTGCAATACCACTGATATCGAAGCCCGCGTAACCGTTTCGCGCCTCGTACAGGCCGGGGCTGGCCGGCGGATATGCCAGGGCAAAGGTCTCGCCCAGAACATCCAGCGAACGCATTGGTGCCGACGCCGGCGTCTCGATCACCACATAATCCCCCGCACTGCCGGGAAACGAGGCGACATAATCCTGCGTACTGTCGGGGATGCCGTCGTTATTGCCATCGCCGCCATTGGGGGCACCGTCCTCCAGTGAATCGATGGCGCCGTCGCCCTCGCTGTCAAACCCGATGATGCTGACGATCGCCAGGTTTCTTGGTTCTAGTGCTCCAGATCCGTCATAACTAATGAATGGAGTTTCAGTAAATGAACCACACAGGGATGGAAATGGTGCGATATTCAGGCAACGTGGCTGCGCGGCGATGGCATCAATGGCCGCCATGCCATCGCCCTGCACCCGGCCGAACACGGTGAAACCACCGGAGTTGGCCGGGTCATCCAGGCCGGGATTATCCGCCAGGTTGAAAAACCACTCACTGGTCGCGCTGTCAGGGTCCGCTGTCTTGGCCATGGCGATAGTGCCACGCACATTGGGCCTGTTGACGGGATCCGCCTCGTTGACTACCGGTGGGTCCGTTGGTATGTGGCTGGTTCCGGTATCAAAAAACCCGCCATCATCCGGATTGAAAACATACCCGCCACCCTGCACCACGAAACCGGGCACGCTACGGTGGATAAAAGTACCGTCATAACCATCATTCGCTGCACGGTTTACATAATTCATGAAATTCTGAACCGTTAACGGCGCCTCTGTATCGAACAGCTCCAGATCCAGGCTACCCAGATCCGTCTGCATGCGCAGATTGACTGCACTTGACGCCGGTGCTGATATCAGGAAACCGATCAGCATCAGACAAAGCACATCCAGGCAACGGGTACCACTGCGTTTCGCATTACCGCCCATTCAAACCAACCCTGTTATTTAGTAGTTATCAATCAACCAATGCTTGCAGATGCTTGCCGGTATTTCAAACATACCTTTCGAAACTGTTTACCCGGGCATCGACAGGTACAACCCGTAACGCATACCGCAGGCAGGAAGCATCAGCTACTGATGCTCACATGATGTGACTGGCCTGCAGCCGCCCCCTGCCGGGAAACACCTAACCAGTTGTTATAACTGTATATTTACACGAATATCCGGCTAATGCGCCAGCTTTCACTCGCACCGTAACCCGAATAAGCCACTGTTTATTAAAGTTTACCCGCCATCCGCCCGATTGTGTCTGTTAGGCGACCTGCGTATGCGTGGCACGCCTGATCGCGTTCATGGACTGAAATGACACAGGCACAACAGGCATATGGCCAACGAATACAGCAGCGTACCCGGCACGTCTGATTCTCGTGCAGTGCAGGAACCGCATGGCGAATCTGCCGGTTTCAATGAGCGCCGCACCATGAATCGCTGGGAGTATCGTGCCGACCAGATACAGATGCTCAACCAGCAGGTTCAGAACGAACTTATCATTAGCATGCTGATCGCCGGCATTGTGTCTGCCGTTTTCTGGAAGCTGGCACCGCCCGTCCTGCTGCTTGGCTGGACCACAGCCATCATTGTCGCCGTTGGTCTGCGCTCCCTTTTCATCTCGAGCAGGGATAGCGAGGACAGTCTGGATAACATCAACGTCTGGGGCCGGCAATATGTAACCGGCGCAGCGATATCCGGTATCTGCTGGGGTTCACTTGGCGTGATCGCGATGGTATTCGGCGAATTGCCGCAGCAGGTATTCACCCTTTTTGTGCTGGCTGGCGTTACCCTTACCGCTTACACCTCGATGCAGTCATCGCCGTTAACGATGGCGTTCTTTCTGATACCCACACTATTACCGATTACCGCCTGGTTTTTCTACCAGAGGGATACGCTGCAACTCGCACTGGGCGCCATGTCTATGGTCTATATTCTGCAGATGCTGGTTTCCTCGAAAACCACACGGAATATCCTGGCAAAGTCCTTCAGCCTCGGTTCGCACAACACTGAACTTATCCGCAAGCTGGTTGTTGCAAGGGAAACCGCGGAGCATGCCAAGGGTTCTGCAGAGAGAGCCAATTACCAGCTGCAGGAACAGATCAGGGAACGTCAGCTTGCACAGGAACGGATTCGCGCATCGGAACAGCGCATGAGCGCAATCTTCGACAGCATGCAGGACACCATCTACCAGACAGATGTCGATGGAAAAATGCTGTGGACAACGCCATCGATCAGCCAGCTGCTGGGCTACAAGGCCGACGAGATGATCGGCAGGAATATTGTCGAGTTCTATGTCGACGAGAAAGATCATGACGAATTCAGGCATGCGCTGGATACCAACTACGGCCGCGTTCAGCACTTCGAGACACGCATCAAGCACCAGGACGGCTCGCATATCTGGATCTCGGAAAACTCGCACTACAAATACGACGCGAAAGGCGGAATCGTCGGTATAGAAGGCACCATCCGCGATATCACGGCACTCAAGCATACCGAGGAAGCCCTCTACCAGGAGAAGGAACGCGCACAGGTAACCCTGGGCTCAATCGGCGACGGCGTCATCACCGCCGACCTTAACGGTGATATCGAGTACATGAACAGCGTTGCGGAACAGGCCACCGGCTGGAAACTCGAGGATGCGCGCGGCGAACCGATGCTGAAGGTCCTCAAGATCGTCGATGAGAAGACACTGGAATCGCCACCCGATCCTGTAGAAACATGCCTTACACAGGGTGCCAGCACCATGCTCGCGGGTCAGCTGCTGCTGATCCACCGGCAGCGCAATCAGCGTCTTTCCATCGAGGTGAACGCTTCACCGATCCGCGATTCCAACGCCGATATTACCGGTGTGGTACTGGTATTCCACGATGTCACCGAGTTGCGCGGCCTCGCGAGGAAGATGTCCTACCAGGCAACCCACGACTCTCTCACCGGCCTGATCAACCGCCGCGAATTCGAAAACCGTATCAAGCATGCACTCGACAACGCACACAGCTCGGATGTCAGGCATGCCCTGTGCTATGTCGACCTGGACAACTTCAAGATTGTAAACGACACCTGCGGACACATTGCCGGCGACGAACTTCTCAAGCAGCTGACGATCAAGCTGCGCATGGAACTTCGCGAGGCCGACACGCTGGCCCGGCTGGGCGGCGACGAGTTCGGCATCCTGCTGGAGGGCTGCTCGATAGAACACGCTATAGACCCGGCAGAGAATATTCGCCGGATCGTCGAGGAGTTTCGTTTTGTCTGGGACAACAAGGCATTCCGCATTGGCGCCAGCATAGGGCTGGTCCCGATCACGTCGGACAGCGGCAACCTGACCGACGTGCTCAGTGCTGCCGACTCTGCCTGCTATGTCGCCAAGGACCAGGGACGAAACCGTGTGCACGTTTATGAACCCACTGACGAGGCACTGGTCGAACGCCATGGCCAGATGCAATGGGTCCAGCGCATCCAGAATGTCCTCGAAGACAGCCGCTTCCGCCTGTTTTTCCAGCCGATTGCCAAGTTATCCGCCGCCGCCGGCGAGAGACACACCACCCATGGCGAGGTCCTCATCCGCATGCTGGACGAGAACAACGAACTTGTCGGGCCGGGTGCCTTTATCCCGTCGGCGGAGCGCTACTCTCTGATGCCGGCCATTGATCGCTGGGTGGTTGAGAACACTTTCAGGATGCTGACGCTGGATCAGGAGCATGTCAAAAACAGGATCAGTACATGCTGCATAAACCTGTCCGGCCAGTCACTGTCCGATGACCGCTTCACGGACTTCCTGGTCAGCCAGATCAGGGAAAGTGGCGTCCCGCCGGAGGTGCTCTGCTTTGAAATTACCGAGACCGCCGTCATAGCCAACCTGTGCCATGCATCCAAAATGATTTCGATACTGCGCGACATGGGCTGCCGCTTCGCACTCGATGACTTTGGTGTCGGCCTGAGTTCCTTCAGCTACCTGAAGAATCTGGCCGTCGATTACCTCAAGCTGGATGGCTGCTTCGTCAAGAACATGGTCAATGATCCGATCGACAGGGCAATGGTCAAGGCAATCAACCAGATCGGCCACACCATGAACATCAAGACAATTGCCGAGTTTGTCGAGGACGAGGCCACGCTGCATACCGTGCATGAGATTGGCGTGGACTATGCACAGGGTTACGTTATTGCCAAGCCGATGCCGATAGAAGCTGGCCTGTACAGCGACCCGATCCAGGTCGACCTGCCGGATCAGGGCGATAATGCGCCGATCCAGCTGGGCGCCTGGTCCGGCAAACGCTAGGCCCGCAAACCCGGCAGCCTGCACCCTGCAGGCAGAACCCGGACAGGCCAGTAAACCCCAACGGCGTGCTTTCTGGTGTGAACACTTCAGGATCTTGCTAGTCGCGCTTCTCTTCGGCCTCAATACGATCCAGCTCGTCATCCATTTCCTTCTCGCTCAGCGATTTGTAGCTGTCCGCATCCTCGGCGGCATCCTCGCCGCCAGGCTTCCTCGAGACAAACCAGCCTGAAAAAAACACGCCCAGCTCGAACAGGATCAGCACCGGGACCGCAAGCAGGGTCTGGGATATGATGTCGGGCGGCGTCAGCAGCATGCCGATAACGAAGGCGCCGACGATGATATACGGTCGCTTCTGGCGCAGGCCGTCCCTTGTCGCCATCCCTGTCCACACCAGCAACACCGTGAACACCGGCACCTCGAACGCGATACCGAAGGCAAAAAACAGCAGCAGGACGAAGTCAAGGTAACGGCTGATGTCGGTCATCACCGCCACACCTTCCGGCGCCGTGCCGGTTAAAAACGCAAACACCAGTGGAAAAACCACGTAGTAGGCAAAGGTCGCACCGGTATAGAACAGGATGGTGCTCGATGCCAGCAGTGGCATTACCAGACGCCGCTCATGCCGGTACAGTCCGGGAGCGATAAATGCCCAGAACTGGTAGAGCACAAACGGCATGGCGATGAACACGGCCATCACCAGGGTGAGCTTGAACGGCGTCAGAAAGGGTGATGCCACGTCGATGGCAATCATGTTGCTGCCTTCCGGCATGTGCGCCATCAACGGGCCTGAAAGACTGGCGAACAGCCGGTTGGCGAACGGAATCAGGCAAAGGAATACCACGGCAACCACCAGCACAATCCGCAGGAGGCGATCACGCAGTTCGATCAGGTGGGAAATAAACGGTTGTTCCAGTCCCTCGCCTGACGGAGAGCTGTTATCAGGTGTGCTTGTCATCCGTCACGTCGCCGGATTCTGTATCGGGCAGCTTGGCTGCAGCCTTGCTCGCGGAAGACGGCTTGTCGGGCATCAACTCGCCAGCGGCCTCGTCTATCAACTCCTCGACCTCCGGAATCGCCGCCTGCTTTTCCAGTGTCCGCCTGAGCTCATCGGCCGCCAGTTCCTGGTCGATGTCAGCCTTGACGGTACGCACAAAACCGCGGAGCTTGCCTACCCACAAACCTGCCGTGCGTGCCACTTTCGGCAGCCGCTCAGGACCGACCACCAGCAGGGTAATCACCGCGATAAAAATGACTTCCCAGAAACCGATATCGAACATGGCCTGCGCGTTGCCTGGATGAGAGCGGCTTGAGCCTTAAACCTTGTCCTTGTTGCGCGAGGTGACCTCGCCGTCAATGACGCGGCCCTCCTTGCTTTCCAGCTGCTCATCTTCGCCGCCTTCTTCCTCGCCTTCCTTCATCGCCGACTTGAAGCCCTTGATGGCGCCGCCCAGATCAGAGCCCACGTTGCGCAGGCGCTTGGCTCCGAACAACACCAGGACAATGGCGAGGATGATCAACAACTGCCAGATACTGATACCCATAATGACTTCTCCAGAACCTTTTATACCGTCAGTGTAACCAATACGTAATTTAGCATGCTATTTATCGCGCGCTGCCTTTTCATCGATACCCGACAGGCCAAAGCGGCGCTCCAGTTCAACCAGCACGTCAGCCGGGCCGAGCCCGCGTGCGGCCAGCATTACCAGCGTGTGGAACCAGAGGTCCGCTGTCTCGTAGACCAGCTGCGCATCATCGTTCCCCATGGCAGCAATCACCGTTTCGGTGGCCTCCTCGCCTACCTTTTTCAGGATGCCATCCATGCCTTTCTCATACAGGCTGGCGACATAGGAACTTGCCGGATCAGCGGATTTACGCTGCTCTATCACCTCCGCCAGCTTTTCCAGGGTGTCATTCATCGCCTGATCATCAATCGTTGCCGTAAATGGCCCGCGGATCCTTCAGTACCGGATCGACAGCCACCCAGCGGCCATCTTCCAGCCGCTTGAAGAAACAGCTGCGCCTCCCGGTGTGACAGGCGATTCCGCCACGCTGCTCTACCTGGAGCATGACCACGTCATTGTCACAGTCAAGGCGGATTTCCTGCACCACCTGCTCATGCCCGGATTCCTCGCCCTTGTGCCACAGCTTGCGACGTGAGCGTGACCAGTAGACCGCCCTGCCCTCACGGGCGGTAAGCAGCAGCGCCTCCCGGTTCATCCAGGCCACCATCAGCACCGCGCCGTCTGCGGCATCCTGCGCAATGGCTGGCACCAGCCCGTCTGCAGTCCATTTTATTTCATCAAGCCAGTCTTCGTTCATTGTCCTGATCACATAATCAGCGCATAAACACAGAGGGCGCAGAGAAAAACAGGTTCAGGCCAGCCCGAAAAAATCGCGATGGGATGCACCTGAAACATTATCACACATTTACCGGAATTGGTGCGCGATGTTACTGAATTAACAGGAAAACCTGAGATTCCCGCAGGGATCTCCGGCAACTTCGCCCGGAAAACAATTATTTTGCTTCGCCCCCGGGGGTCCTGGCATTTTTTTTGATCACTGTTCGCGGTTTTCCCGGCACTCTCCCGGAGACCGCTCCATTCGCGACGGACAGGATCTCCAGTGCCGCGAAGCACGGGTATGCTCGAGGGCTGCATACCCTGCCTACTGCCTCCCTGCAGTCGCATGCCTCTGTGGTGATATTTTCTCCCGTAGCTACAACCGCACCTCGATACCACGCTCTGCCATGTGGCGCTTCGCCTCTCCCACCGTGTATTCACCAAAGTGGAAAATGCTGGCTGCCAGCACGGCATCTGCCCTGCCCTGCAGCACCCCCTCGACCAGGTGATCGAGGTTGCCCACGCCACCTGAGGCGATCACCGGCACATCCACCGCCTCGCTGATGCTGCGCGTCAGGTCGAGGTCGAAGCCGTCCCGCGTGCCGTCGCGATCCATGCTGGTCAGCAGAATCTCGCCGGCACCGTATTCCACCATACGCCGCGCCCACTCGACGGCATCGATACCGGTCGGCTTGCGGCCACCATGGGTAAAGATCTCCCAGCGCTTCGGTTCACCCTCGCCGCTGACCTGCTTGGCATCGATAGCCACCACGATGCACTGCGAGCCGAAGCGTTCCGCGGCCTCACGGACAAACTCGGGGTTGAATACCGCGGCCGTGTTGATGCCGACCTTGTCCGCGCCGGCATTCAGCATGCGCCGGATATCGGCGACCTCGCGGATGCCGCCGCCGACCGTGAGAGGAATAAATACCTCGCCAGCCACCTGCTCGACCACGTGTACCATGGTATCCCGCTGGTCCGAACTGGCAGTGATATCGAGAAAGGTGATCTCGTCGGCACCTTCTTCATCGTAGCGCCGGGCAACCTCGACCGGGTCACCGGCATCGCGGATATCGACGAACTGCACGCCCTTGACGACACGACCGTCGTCTACGTCAAGGCACGGGATGATGCGTTTCGCCAGCGCCATTATGTCAGTCCGCTGCCTGGCCGCCGCACAACTCGTCAGCCAGCCGTTGTGCCTCGGCCAGATCCAGCATGCCCTCGTAGATGGCGCGACCGGTAATGGCACCCGTGATGCCTTCATCCGCCACACTGCACAATGCCCGAACATCATCGATGTTGGTAATGCCACCGGAAGCAATCACGGGCACGTGCACCGCGCGGGCCAGCTCGACTGTGGAATCGACGTTCACGCCCGACATCATGCCGTCACGACCGATATCGGTGAACACGATAGCCTCGACACCATCCTGTTCGAAACGCATTGCCATGTCGATGGCCGAATGGTTGGACAGTTTCGACCAGCCGTCGATGGCTACCTTGCCGCCCTTTGCATCCAGTCCGACAATGACGTGACCGGGAAACTCCAGGCAGAGGTCGTTGATAAAATGCGGTGCACTGACGGCCTTGGTTCCGATTATGACATACTGCACGCCGGCCTCCAGGTAGGCCGCGACCGTGTCCTCGTCCCGAATGCCGCCACCCACCTGGATCGGCAGCTCGGGGAAGGCTTCAGCCACTGCCCGGATGGCACCGGCATTTACCGGCCTGCCCTCGAAGGCGCCGTTCAGGTCGACCATGTGCAGCCGGCGCGCGCCGGCGTCGACCCAGCGACGTGCGACCTCTACCGGGTCGTCGCCAAAAACAGTCTCGTCCTCCATCCTTCCCTGCCGCAGGCGCACACACTTCCCGTCCTTCATATCAATCGCAGGAATTATCAGCATGATTCAGGAACCTCCATTCCAGGCAACGAAATTGGCCAGCAGCTGCAGCCCGACGTGCTGGCTCTTCTCGGGGTGAAACTGCACGGCAAACACGTTGCCATGCGCTATAACCGAGGCGAACTCGACACCGTAGGGTGTTGTAGCCGCAACATCCGCGTCCCGCTGCGGCACGGCATAGTAACTGTGCACGAAATAGAACCGGCTGCCATCCGGGATTCCCTGCCACATGGCATGGGGATACGCCTGCTCTACCCTGTTCCAGCCCATGTGGGGAATCTTCAGACGCTCGCCGTTCTCCTCCATTGCCGGCGCAAACCGGACAACCTCGCCCGGTACAAGACCAAGGCAGTTCGTGCCGTCATTCTCCTCGCTGTGTGTCAGCAGCGCCTGCATGCCCAGGCAGACCCCAAGCAACGGCTTGTTGCGCGCCGCCTCCATAACAACCTGATCAAGGCCGGTGCGCTGCAGTTCTGCCATGCAGTCCCGGATCGCACCCACACCCGGGAAGATGACCCGCCCGGCGGACAGGATATCGTCATGATCGCTGGTTACCTGCACGCGCTGCCTGCCTGCCACATGTTCCGTGGCCTTGGCAATAGAGTGCAGGTTACCCATGCCGTAGTCGATGATTGCGATGGAAGCCATGATGCAAACTCGGGAGGGCCTGACCAGGCCGGCCGGAAAGACGGAGACTCAGAGACTCCCCTTGGTTGACGGCATCTGGTTACCCAGCGCCGGATCGGCCTCAAGTGCCATGCGCATGGCCCGACCGAACGCCTTGAAAACGGTTTCGGCAATGTGGTGCGAATTGCTCCCTCGCAGGCAATCGATGTGCAGCGTCACCAGGGCATGGTTGGCAAAGCCCTGGAAAAATTCATGCAGCAGATCAACATCGAATTCACCAACCCGCGCACGCGGATAATCCACCGCGTACTCCAGTCCGGGGCGCCCGGAAAAATCAATCACCACGCGCGACAACGCCTCGTCCAGCGGGACGTAGGCATGACCGTAACGGCGAATACCGCGCTTGTCGGATACCGCCTGTGCCATGGCCTGGCCGAGTGTGATGCCGATATCTTCAACCGTGTGGTGGGCATCGATGTGCAGGTCGCCGCTGGCCTTGATATTGATGTCCATCATGCCATGCCGCGCCACCTGGTCGAGCATATGATCGAGGAACGGCAGACCGGTCTCGAACGCGGCATTGCCCTGCCCGTCCAGATTGATCGTCACGTCGATCCGGGTCTCCAGAGTTTCCCGGTTGACTGTTGCCCTTCGCTGCGACATTGCCTGCCCATCAGACCAATAGTAGGACTGTTAATCGTAACCAAAAAAAGAACACGGGAGAACCGGTTTTTTGCCAGTATTTTGTCAGGTTTTCCCTGCAACCGGCCCGGCCTCATTTCGGTCTGACCTCCAGCCAGAAGGTCACCGGACCATCGTTGACCAGCGCCACCTGCATATCGGCCCCGAAAGGACCGCGTGCGACCAGCTCATGCTGCCGCGCCGCCATTGCCGCAATATAACCAAACAACCGTGCGCCGCTACCGGAGTCAGCAGCGGTCGAAAAGCCGGGGCGCATGCCACTGCGGGTATCGGCGGCCAGGGTAAACTGCGGCACCAGCAGCAAGCCACCACCGGTATCACGCAGGCCCAGATTCATCCTGCCACCGGCATCGGGAAAGACCCGGTAGCCGAGCAGACGCTCCAGCAAACGGTCCGCCTCACGCTCACTGTCGCCCTTTTGCACGCCCACCAGAACCAGCAGCCCTGGCCCGATGGCCGCAACCTGCTCACCGGCCACGGCAACACTCGCCTTCTGCACGCGTTGCAGCAAACCAATCATCTGACACGCATGGCCATCTCTATGGTTGCCGTAACCAGCGCATCGACGATCCCCGGCTCCAGCGCCGAATGCCCGGCATCCGCTATCATGTGCAGATGCGCCTCGGGCCAGGCGCGATGCAGCGCCCAGGCCTGCTCGGCCGGGCAGACCACGTCATAGCGGCCATGTACGATGACCCCCGGTATACCAGCCAGGCGCCCGGCATGCTTCAGTATCTGGTCCGGTTCCAGAAAACTGTCATGCATGAAATAGTGGCACTCGATACGCGCCAGGCTCAGTGCGGTGTGCGGATTGCCAAAGTGATTCACCACAGCGGGTTTAGGCAGCAGGCTCGATGCATGCGCCTCCCACAACGACCAGGCCTTGGCGGCAGCCATGCGGCTGATCTCATCGCTACCTGTCAGGCGCCGGTAATAGGCCCCGACGAGGTCGGTGCGTTCCTCCTCCGGAACCGGCGCGACATACTCCTCCCAGCGCTCCGGCAGCAGGTATGATGCACCCTCCTGGTAGAACCAGTGTATGTCCCGGGGACGGCACAGGAAGATCCCGCGAAGTATGAGGCCGAGAACACGCTCCGGGTGCGTCTCGGCATAGACCAGTCCCAGTGTTGAGCCCCAGGAGCCGCCAAACACGACCCAGCGCTCGATGCCGAGCAGGTTCCGTATCGCTTCCATATCGGCAACCAGCGCCCCCGTATTGTTGCCGGTCAGCTCGGCATGCGGCACCGAGCGGCCACAGCCGCGCTGGTCAAACAGGATGATGCGATAGACATCCGGATCGAAGAACTGCCGGTGCCAGGGTTCGCATCCGGCACCCGGCCCGCCATGCACAAACACGACAGGCAAACCATCCGGGCGCCCGCATTCCTCGACATGCAACCGGTGCACGTCGGACACCGGCAATGTGTGGCTGGCATAGGGCTCTATGGCATTGAACAGCTGGCGCATGGAGAAAAGCTTACCTTAATTTCGTGGCGGAAAAAGGCTTGCAGCATGGCGGGTAGCGGGTATGGACGCCGGTCACGTGGCTGCCTGTCACCGGCCCGCACATCCTGCCCTTCCTTTCACTGCGGGCAAAAAAGAAGGGCGTGCAATGCACGCCCTTCCCTGTCCGGATATCCGTCTGCTCGGGTCAGATAAACAGGCAGACGTCGGATTTCTGCGCAACCGGCAGGAACGAGGTGGCGCCAACGTAGTCGGTGACTTCAGGGATAAACTCGCTGTTGTCAAAACCGAAAACGTCCACAGTCATCTGGCAGGCCACCATCTGGACTTCGGCCTCGATGCAGAGTTCGCGAAGTTCCTCGATTGTAGCCACACCCTTGTTCTTGAAGGTCTTCTTCATAAGACCGGTGGCGACTTTCTCAAAGCCCGGAATACCGGCCATGATCAGATTCGGCATCGGCCACTCGAAATCCTGAAACCACTTGGGACCGAAGGGCATTTTCATTGGCATGGCCGGATTGCCCAGCGGGCTGATCTCGCACGGAAGCTTCTTCTTCAGAAGCAGCAGGCCGTAGAAGGTAAAGAAGATTGTGGTGTCCCATCCCAGCGCGGCAGCCGTCGAGGCAAGGATGAACGGCGGGTAGGCCCAGTCCAGCGTGCCCTTGGTGGCAATGATGGACATGCTCGGGGTCCTGGCGGCGTCTATCTCTTCCAGCTTCTTGGGTAAAAGCTCATCCAGCTTTTTATCAAGCCACGCATCCAGCTGCGGATTGCCCTGCATTTCTTCAGCACTTGTTGACATAGTTATTCTCCTCAATCATCGCTTGCCGCCGGCACAGCTGCCGTGGAAGTCGTCAAAACTCAAAAAGCCGCGCGGGCTTTAACACTGAGTTATTCAAAAAATATCCAGACCCGCCGCACGTATGTGAGTTGTTGGCAAGTGCCGGGTCAAATAGTGAAATTCTATAGAACTTAGGCATGTATGCCTACGAAAATGGGCTTATTATTATATTACATTATATTAAGGTAGTCAATTCAGCACTGCTCCCATGGCAGGCCATGAAAGCGCCAGCCACCGGATGTACTGCGGTGATGCTCCTCATCCAGCTCCCCCTCGAAACCCTCGGCAATGTTGTAAACATCCTCGAAACCGTTATCTATCAATGCCTTGCCAGCCTCAAGGGAGCGTTTGCCGCTACGGCAGATGAGCAGCACCGGCGCATCCGTGTCGTGCTCGTCAAGCCCTACCCCGCCCAGCATGACCTTGCGCACTTCCGTAACGAAATGTGGATTGACAACCCAGTCCGGCTCGTCGATCCAGGCAACATGCACGCTGCCCCTGGGATGGCCGACAAACAGGTATTCCATGCTGGAGCGCACATCAATCAACACAGCCCGCGCCTGCTCCTGCAGCAGCTCCCATGCCCTCTGCGGATCCAGCGTCTTCACCTCGTCAGCCATTATTCCACCCCTGCATGATGTGATCAGCATCGACACGGCATTTTCACCACATCCCGCCTGAAATGGCAAACCGCAACGACCGGCCCGATATCCGCTTGTCAGACTTCGCCCGTGTTCGGTAGTGTGCCGGCATGCAAATCAAACCACCCAAGTCACTGCTGCGCCCGGTCGGGCGCGCAATTCATGATTTCGACATGATACGGTCCGGTGACCGTATCCTGCTGGGCGTCTCCGGTGGCAAGGATTCCCTGACATTGCTGCATATACTGCTGCATTTGCATCGCCATTCTCCGGTACGGTTCGAACTCGGCGTGGTGACCGTGGACCCGATGGTTGACGGCTTCGACCTGGCACCGCTGGGGCCCTATCTTGATGCCTTTCAGGTCCCCCGGTTTCTGGAACAGCAACCGCTGCTGGAACGTGCACGCGATCACATGCGAGGTGATTCCTACTGCAGCTGGTGTGCCCGCATGAAGCGCGGCATCATGTATGCCACGGCACGACGCGAGAATTTCAATGTCCTGGCGCTGGCACAACACCTTGATGATCTCGCGGAAAGCTTCCTGATGTCGGCATTCCACGGCGGCCAGTTGCGCACCATGATGGCCCATTACCGGACCGACAGCGGCGACCTGCGCGTCATTCGTCCGCTTGTGTATGCACGGGAACGCCAGACGCGCGATTATGCCGTGGCCGCGGATCTGCCCGTTATCCGGGACAATTGCCCGGCATGCTTCCGCATGCCGACCCAGCGCGCACGCATGAAGGCACTGCTCTCCGACGAGGAAAAAACCAACAAGCAGTTATTCAGGAGTCTCAAATCCACAATATTACCACTCATGAAAGATAAAGACTCATTATAGATGATATATTCCCACTATATTAATATATTTACTTATATGGGAAATATAACAACATTAATCTCAATAATAAAAATAATGTGGATAAGTTGACCGCATAAAGATGCAATACTACATAATCTGGGGGTTTCTCCATATTGCCGCCTGGCTGCCTCTGCCCCTGCTGCATGGTATCGGCCATGTGGCCGGCAACCTGCTGAACGCTATCCCGAACCGCCTGCGCACGATCACCACGCAGCATATCAGGCAATGCTTACCGGAATTGACCGGCGCGCAGCAGCGCCGCCTGGTGCATGCGAGCCTGATCGAAACGGTAAAGACACTCACCGAGACCGGCGTCCTGTGGCTGCGACCGGGCCCCCGGGCACTGCATCTGATACGCACAGTAGACGGTCGCGAACTGGTCGACGCGGCACTGAAAAAGGGCAGGGGCGTCATCCTTGCCACGCCCCACCTGGGGTCCTGGGAGGCCGCTGGTCTGTATGGCGCTGCCAGCTTCCATATGACCTGCCTGTACCGGCCACTGCGGCTGGCGAAACTGGAAAGGCGGGTTCGTAACGCGCGCGCACGTCTGGGCGCAAACTATGTGACAACCTCTGCCGCCGGAATTCGCACCATGTACCGAACCCTGGAAGAAGGCGGCACGGCGGCCTTGCTGCCCGACCAGGAGCCCCGCCCGGGCAGCGGCATCTTCGCGCCGTTTTTCGGAATACCCGCCTGGTCTGGCGTACTGCTCGCGCGCATGGCACGTCGCACGGGTGCGCCGGTCATCTTTGCCTGGTGCGAACGGCTGCCCCGTGGCCGCGGCTACCATCTGCATTTCCGGGCCGCTCCGCAGGGCATCGACGATGCCGATCTCGAGGTGGCGGCCGGCGCCATGAACCGGGCGGTGGAACAACTGGTCAGGGAATGCCCGCAGCAGTACCAGTGGGGCTACCGGCGTTTCAAGCGACGACCGGCAGGGGAGGCACCGTTCTACCCGAACAGGCAGCAGGACAGTGAGTGAGCGGCAGCGACTTGCGGACTTAACCGTCCTTGCGCAACCGTTTCAGAAATACGGACATTTCCCTGGCCGCCTGCTTGTCGCCCTTGCGCTCGGCAACCGCGATGCCGCGCTCGTAGGCCTCAATGGCCGCCACCATGTGACCAGAGGCCTGCAGGGCCTTGCCATATAGCTTCCATGCCGCCGAATATTCCGGATCCTGTCTGACTGCCTCCGCCAGGTGCTCGACGGCAGCGGCCAGATCACCGTCCTTCAACAGGGCGCCTCCCAGGCTAAATCGCAGCAGGGCATTGTCCTGTCCGCCCTCGAGCATGGCCCTGAAGTTGTCGGCGACTCCCATCAGCGACGCCAGAAGGCCGGTGTGAACAGGATCATGAGGGTGAAGATTTCCAGCCGGCCCAGCAGCATGGCAAAGCAAAGCGCCCACTTGGCCGGGTCATTGACACTGACATAGTTCGCACCGACACCGCCCAGACCCGGACCGAGGTTGTTGATGCAGGCGGCGACGGCCGAAAAGGCGGTTACCTGATTCATACCAGTCGCCATCAGGAACAGCATGATAACGACAAAACTGCCTACATAGGCGGCAAAAAACCCCCATACTGCATTCATTACACGGTCTGGCATGGTCTTTTGTCCCACTTTTACCAGTATCTGGGCATTGGGATGCACCAGCCGCATGATCTCGCGACGGCCTTGCTTGATTAGCAGTACGAAGCGGATCACCTTCATGCCACCACCGGTGGACCCGGCACAGCCTCCGATAAAGCTGGCAAACAGCAGCAGCACGGGCAGAAACCCCGGCCAGACAGAGTACTGCGCTGTGGTGAAGCCGGTCGTGGTGCCGATCGATACTGCCTGGAACAGGCCATGGTGCATGGCGTCCGGCAGGTAAAGAAAGGTATCCGTATAGTAGAGGTAGCTCACCGTGATCGCCGTCAGCAGCGCCAGCACGGCCAGGTAGGCCCTGAGTTCGGAGTCCTCCAGGTAGGGCCGCAGGCTCAGCGAACGCCAGGACGTGAAGTGCAGCGCAAAGTTCATCCCGGCGAGCAGCATGAAAACCACAGCGACCATCTCGATGGTCGCGCTCTCGAAATAGCCAATACTCAGGTCATGGGTCGAGAAACCACCTATGGCCACGGTGGAGAAGGCGTGGCCGATGGCATCAAAGGGACTCATACCCGCCAGCCAGTAACACAGGACGCAGGCCACCGTCAGACCCAGGTAGATATACCAGAGGGCCTTGGCCGTCTCGGTGATGCGCGGCGTCAGCTTGGAGTCCTTTAACGGACCCGGTGTTTCCGCCCGGTAGAGCTGCATGCCACCGACACCCAGCATCGGCATGATGGCCACGGCCAGGACGATAATGCCCATGCCACCCAGCCATTGCAGCTGCTGGCGGTAATACAGAATCGAGGGCGGCAGGTCGTCAAGGCCGACCAGGACCGTCGCACCCGTGGTCGTCAGGCCGGACAGCGACTCGAACACGGCATCGGTCACTGACATCACCGGCTCATCCGACAACACCAGGGGCAGAGCACCAGCCAGCCCCAGCACTGTCCAGAACATCACGACAACCAGGAAGCCATCCCGGGTACGCAGGTCACGCTTGTGCCGCCATGCCGGCAACCAGCAGATAAAACCCGTCAGCAACAGCACCATAATGGCGTCCAGGAAAACGACCGCCTGCCCATCGCCATAGAAAAGGGAAACCCCGACCGGCGGCAGGAATGTGGCGCTGAACAGCATGAGCATCATGCCCAGCAACCGCAACATGGATAATAGCTGCATCGCCTTCAGGCACTCAGAAGAAGGTCACGCCGACCTGGAACAGTCGCTCGACTTCCTGAATACAGCTCTTGTCAGACAGGAACATGATGACATGGTCATCGGACTCGATCACGGTATCGTGATGGGCGATGATCACTTCCTCGCCGCGCACAATGGCCCCGATATTGGTTCCGGACGGCAACTTGATTTCGTCGATGGCACGGCCCACCACGCGCGAGCTTCTGCTGTCTCCATGCGCCACGGCCTCGATGGCCTCGGCTGCGCCGCGGCGCAGCGCATGGACGACCACCACGTCACCGCGACGCACATGCGCCAGCAGACTGCCGATCGTCGCCTGCTGGGGCGAAATGGCAATATCGATTGTCTGGCTCTGCACCAGGTCAACATAGGACGCACGGTTGATCAGCGACATTACCTTGCGTGCCCCGAGCCGCTTGGCCAGCATGGCCGACAGGATGTTCGCTTCCTCGTCGTTGGTGAGGGCGCAGAACACATCGGTGCCCTCGATATTCTCCTCCAGCAGCAGGTTCTCGTCCGCGGCATCGCCCAGCAGCACAATCGACTTGTCCAGCGTCTCCGACAGGATGCGTGAGCGGTCTTCGTTGCGGTCGATGATCTTGACTGTGTAACGGTTCTCGATCGCCTTCGCCAGCCGCATGCCGATGTTGCCGCCACCCGCCAGGATGACCCGCTTGACCGGTTTGTCCAGCTTGCGCAGCTCACTCATGACACCACGGATGTGCTTGCGGGCCGCGACAAAAAACACCTCGTCATCGACCTCGATGATGGTATCGCCGCCGGGCACAATGGCCTTGCCGCGCCGGAAGATGGCCGCAACACGGGCATCGGCACCGGGGATATGCTTTCTCAGCTCGCGCAACTCGTGCCCGACCAGCGGCCCGCCATGGAAGGCACGAACCGCGACCAGCTGCACCCGGCCGTCGGCAAAATCGAGCACCTGCAGGGCGCCGGGGTTCTCGATCAGGCGCTCGATGTATTGCGTGACCAGCTGCTCGGGACTGATCAGCACATCGATCGGCAGCGCCTCCTGGGCAAACAGGCGCGAATGATTCAGATACTCGATCGAACGTACCCGGGCGATCTTGGTCGGTGTATGGAAGAGGGTATAGGCCACCTGGCAGGCGACCATGTTGGTCTCGTCGCTGTTGGTAACCGCCAGTATCATGTCGGCGTCGTCGGCACCGGCCTGCGCCAGCGTGTCCGGGTAGGAGGCATGGCCAACCAGGGTGCGGATATCGAGCCGGTCCTGCAGTTCCTGCAGCACGGCAGGGTTTTCGTCAACAACGGTGATATCGTTGGCTTCACTGGCCAGGTTTGCCGCAACCGAGGCGCCGACCTGGCCTGCACCGAGGATGATGATCTTCATGGGGCGCTATGGCCGCTGCGCGGCGAAACGGCGGCGGAAGGGTGTCACCGTGCTCACTCCGCACCTTTCTTGTGGTCAATACCGAGCGAACGCAGCTTGCGGTACAGGTGGGTACGCTCCATGCCGACACGCTTGGCCAGCTTGCCGACGCTGCCGCCTGACTCGCGCAACTGGTGTTCGAGATAATTCTTCTCAAACTGCTCGCGCGCCTCGCGCAACGGCAGGTCATATGGCATGGGCGGATCGGTACTGGCGCCTGATACCTGCGGCTGCGCATTGATGGCCAGCTCGACCTCATCCACGCTGATCTCCTCGCCGCTGCCCAGGATCAGCAAGCGCTGCACCAGGTTCTTAAGCTCGCGGATATTCCCCGGCCAGCCGTAATTGCGCAGCCGGTTCTGCGCGGCAACACTGAAATGGCGGTAGGTAAGCTTCTCATTGCCGACGAAATGGTCGATATTGAAGTTCAGCAGGTCGTGAACGTCATCGGCATGCTCGCGCAGCGGCGGTATATGCAGCGGTACCACGTTCAGATGGTAGAACAGGTCGTCGCGAAAACGTCCTGCCGCCACTTCTTCCTCGAGGTTGCGCTGTGTCGTGGCAATGATGCGCAGGTCGACCTCGACCTTTTCATTGCCACCGACACGGGTGAACGAATTGGTCTGGAAAACACTCAGCAGCCGCGCCTGGGTCTGCAGATCCATGTCGGCGATGTCACCGATGCACAGGGTGCCGCCGTTGGCCTGCTCAAGGCGGCCATAGTGGATATTCGAGCCGTCCTCGTGACCGAAAAGCTCGGCAGCCGAGTTTTCCCGGGAAATCGAACCCACGGCAATCTCGATGAACGGTCCGTCGCGACGCGGACTTTGCTCGTGGATATAGCGGGCAAAGGTGCCCTTGCCGGCGCCGGCTTCACCGTTGATCAGCACCCAGCTGTTATGCCGGGCGATCTTGCGGGCCTGATCCCTGAGCTGCTCCATGACATCGCTCTTGCCGACCGGCTCCAGTACCGGCTGGACGCGCTGCCGCAGGTCGATGTTTTCCTGCTGCAGGCGGGCGCTCTGGAAGGCGCGCTCAATCGTCAGCAGCAGCTTGGCAAGCGAAATGGGCTTCTCGATAAAATCGTAGGCGCCGAGACGCGTCGCCTCCACGGCCGTCTCGACCGTGCCGTGGCCGGACATCATGACCACAGGGCAGGGCAGGTCGCCGCTTTCCGACCACTCCCGCAGCAGACTGATGCCGTCGATGTCTTCCATCCAGATATCGAGCAGTATAAGATCCGGGCGGCGCGTGCGGCGCGCATTGCGCGCGGTCTCGCCGCTCTCTGCAGTGGACACGGTATAGCCCTCATCCTCCAGGATATCTCGAACCAGGTTGCGAATTTCCGGTTCATCATCAACAACCAGGATGTGACGTGCTGCCATCGTTGTTATTTCCGTCGCTAAGTGGTCTGCCCGGTACCGGGATAGCCATCCTGCAGTGCCTTACATTGCAGGACAGGATTATAGTCAATCATGACCGGCAGAAAATGCCCCGTCAGGCACCCCTGCATCACCATGCCCGGCCTCACTCGCCTGCAGCCGGATGCGGATACGGGCGCCGCCGGCCGGACTGGTCTCCGCCGCTATCATACCGTTATGTTCTTCAACAATCTTTTTCACAATTGCCAGGCCCAGGCCGCTGCCCTTGGGCTTGCTGGACACGTAGGGCTCGAAGATACTGTCCAGCTCATCCGCCTGGAAGCCGGGGCCATTGTCATCGACGCAAAGCTCGACATATGCGCCGGGCGCATCCGCACCCGCCTGCGTGGATATCACCACACTGGCATCTGACCTGCCCCCCAGCGCCTCGAGTGCATTCTTCAGCAGGTTGTGCAGCAACTGCCGGATGCGGCCGGCATCGCCATCGATATTCGCCGGCTGCGCTTCCAGCCGGTCTTCAATGGCCGAACGGCTGCCGCTGCCGCGATACAGGTCAAGCACCTCCCGCACCAGCTGGTTCAGGTCCAGTGTCTCCAGGCTGACATGCGGCACACGCGCGTACTCGCTGAAGGCATTGACCATCTTTTTCATTGCCGCTACCTGGTTCACGATGGTTCTGGTCGCCCGGTCCAGTACCTCGAACTCGTCGTCCTCCATCCGGTCAAGATAGCGCCGGCGCAGGCGTTCGGCAGACAGCTGGATAGGGGTCAGCGGATTCTTGATCTCGTGCGCGAGGCGTCGCGCAACCTCGCCCCAGGCCGCATCACGCTGCGCCTGGATGAGCGCCGTCACGTCATCGAAAACAATCACCTGGCCACCACTGCGCGAGCCCACACCGGTCAGGGTGGTACCGCGGCACATCAGCACCTGCCGGCCACTGGCACCGAACAGCGACACCTCGGCCTGCCACAAGTGCCTGCCCTTGCTGCGGTTGCGACTGATAACATCGATAAAGGGCTGCAGGAAGATGTGCTCGCCGGCGACATCGGCCAGCGGCCTGCCAAGCCAGGCCTTGATATCCACGCCAAGGTTCTGTTTGGCGGCGCTGTTGGCCGCCCTCACCACGCCGCTGGCGTCGAGGCTCATGACACCCGAGGAAAGGTTGGCCAGCACCGCCTCCAGATAGGTACGCTGGCCTTCCACCTGCTTCCGGCTGCGGCGCGCCTGGTCGCGGGCCTTGGCCAGGCGGCGCGTCATGTCGTTGAAGGAACGCACCAGGAAGCCGAGCTCGTCGTCGCTGGCAACCGGCAGACGCCGGCTGTAGTCACCATCGGCAACCGCACGCGTGGCCTCCGCCATATCACGTACAGGCGCCACCAGCCGGCGCGCTGACTGGAACGCCGCCCAGATTGCGGCCAGCACGCTAAGCACGAGGATGATGGAAAGCGTCAGGGTATAGCTGAACTTGAGCGGTTTGCGCAGATAGGCGAGTTCCTTGTAGTGCGTGAAGGCGGACTGCACGCTCTCGGCCAGAATGCTGAGGCGCTCCGAAACACTGAACAGTGCCTGCAGCGTATAGATCTCGCTGTCCTGGCGGGACGACAGCACCGGTACCAGCGCCCGCGCATACAGCCCGGAATCGCCGACAGGATCCAGGCCGATATAACTGCCACCATCATGCAGCGTCTGGAGCATCTCGCTGCTTGGCTGGTTCGGCACAATATCGGTCATCTCGGCCGCGCTCGAGGCAATAATACGGCCGTCACTGCCAAGCAGGGTCAGCTCCGCGGCACCGCTGCGCACGCGGATATCGTAGATGTTGAGCGACAGGGTGGCAGGCGGCGAATCGGATACCTCTTCCGCCATGCGCTCTGTCAGGCGCAGTACGTCCCGCAGGCGCACGTCCAGTGCCGCACGACTCAGTTCCAGCGCATCCTCCAGTGCCTCCTCGATGCGGACATCGAACCAGGTATCGATACCGCGCTGCAGAAACTGCAGGGAGAAGTAATACACCACCGACACCGGCACGACCGACATCAGCACGAACATGAGCACCAGACGTGTCGTCAGTTTGGCGCCGACGGCCTGCTTGCGCTTCTGGCTGTAGAGCCAGATGATGTTGGCCACCACCAGCGCACCCAGCACCACGAGTCCGGCCGCATTGGCCAGCAGCAGCCAGGAATACATTTCGCCGAAGCGCTCGGAGTTGTGCGTGGCATCGCTCATCAGCGAGAGCGACACGAGCAACAGCGCAAACAGCACCAGCATCGGCAGCATGCCAATGCCGAAACGGTTCAACGTGCCAGCCTCCATTGATGCCAATTGCTGTCCATGTCCCAGGCCGAAGAGACATAGGCAAGCAGGCGCACCGGCGTCGGCAGGGACTCGATATCAAGTCCGCCTCGCAACCGCACGGCGTACTGCCGGTCGTCTTTCATTGCTTCGTACCCCAGTACCGACACGTCCTCCAGCACACCGGCATACTGCAGCGCCTCTTCCAGGTAGCGGAAACTGCGCTGAAAACCGGTATTGAGATCCCTGACCAGGTAGGTACGGCTGAGGGCGTGGAACTGCAGCTGGCGGCTGCGCTTCTGCTCGGCAACCACGGCATCCCACAGCCATGGCTGCTTTTCCAGTGCCTGCACCTGCAGGTCCAGCACCAGCGGCACACCGTTCTCAAGCGCTTCCTGTGCGCCCTCACTCAGCCGGATGCTGAATACCGCATCGAGTCGCCAGTCACTTTCGCCCCGCCGGATTTCCGCTCTGGCCACCGTGAATGCGCCATGCCCACCATCGGCCGGTAACTGGCCGGGGCCCACGAGGGACAGGCCGACGACAATCAGCAGCAGTACCCTGCCGGCAACCGGCAACCGTCTGCCGTGTGCTTGGTTCATCAGGCCTTGCGCATGCATGCGAAATAAAATCCGTCCATATCGTCGTCACCGGGCAGCAGCTGCCGCCCGTGTATGCCAGGCCGACCCCAGGGCACGTCTGCAGTCAGGCATTCGGCGTTCGCATGCTCCGACAGAAAACGCTCAACCTGATAGTCGTTTTCCTCTGCCAGGATGGAACAGGTTGTGTACAAGAGCATACCGCCTGCCGAAAGCAAGGGCCACATGGCCTCCAGCAATGCGGCCTGTCGCGACGCCAGTGCGGTGATGTCCTTTGGCCGCCGCAGCAGCTTGATGTCCGGGTGACGGCGGATTACGCCGCTTGCCGAACACGGCGCATCAAGCAGGATGCGGTCATAGCACCGGCCATCCCACCACTGCCGGGGCTCCGCTGCGTCACCGGTCAGCACCTGCGCCGACAATCCGAGCCGGTCGAGATTGTCATGGATACGCTGCACACGCCGTGTATCGATGTCGACGGCCGTCAGCCTGGCCAACGCCGGCTCGGACTCTAGAATATGTGCTGTCTTGCCACCCGGTGCCGCGCAGGCATCCAGCACGCGCTGGCCAGGTGCGAGGTCCAGCAGTTCAGCCGCCAGCTGCGCTGCACCGTCCTGTACCGATACTGCGCCCCCGGAAAATCCCGGCAGCGCATCGACCGGCAGGGGAGAGGTCAGCCGGATACCGTGACTGGCATGGGCCAGCGGCTGCGCCTCCATGCCCCGCTCCCGCAGCAGCGCCAGATAGTCAGCGCGCGTGTACTGCCGCCGGTTGACACGCAGCACGAATGGCGGCCGCTGGTTACCCGCCTGCAGGATGGCCTGCCAGTCATCCGGCCAGTCCGACCGCACGCGCTTTACCAGCCAGCCGGGATGGGCATAAAGCGCACTGTCGCTGGCCGCAATGACACTCTCCAGCGCGGCCTGCCGACGCTGGCAATTGCGCAGTACGGCATTCACCAGGCCGGTGGCCCAGGCCTTGTCGAGATCGCGGGCGGCCTGCACGCTTTCACTGATCGCCGCATGCACAGGAACCGACATGTGCCGCAACTGGTAAAGGCCGCTCAGCAGCAGGCAACGCAAATCGCTGTCACGCGCCTTGAGGGGCTTGTTCAGCAGCGCCCCGAGCACGGCATCCAGCTGGAAATACCAGCGCAGCGTACCGTAGGCCAGCTCCTGGACCAGCGCCCGGTCACGTGCATCGGCAAGCCCCGTCAGCCCGTCTGCGAGCGCGGCATCAAGCGAACGCCGCCCGGCAACAACCCGCTCAACGACCCGGGCAGCAGTGGCACGCGTATTCACCGGCGTGGCTTGTCAGGCGCCAAGTCTTTCACCCTGCAGATCGTGCGCATTGACGAAATCGGCAACCGGCATCACCCTGCCGCCCGGCAGCTGGACCGACTGCAGTCGCAGCATGCCCTCGCCACAGGCCACGTCGATGCCTTCCCTGCCCGAGGCCAGCACGGTACCGGGCGCCTGACCTGCCGGCCCGGCCAGTGGCACCGCTCGCCAGATACGCAGTTGCCGTTCATGGAACCGGGTCTCCGCAACCGGCCAGGGATTGAACGCCCTCACCTTGCGCGCAATCTGCACAGCCGGCAGTTCCCAGTCGATCACCGCCTCGTGCTTGACCAGCTTGCCGGCATAGGTCGCCTTGCTGTCGTCCTGCGGCCGGCCCGACAGCTGCCCGGATGCAAGCGCGTCCAGGCTCTCCGCCAGCAGGCCTGCACCCAGTTCAGCCAGCCGGTCATGCAGCAGACCGCCGGTGTCCTCATCAGTGATGGGGCAGCGGGCACTGGCCAGCACCGGCCCGGTATCCAGCCCGGCTTCCATCTGCATCAGGCAAACGCCGGTCTCGGCATCACCCGCCTCGATGGCACGCTGAATGGGTGCCGCCCCGCGCCAGCGTGGCAGCAGCGAGGCATGTACGTTGACGCAGCCCAGTCCGGGTGTCGCCAGCACCGCCTCGGGCAGTATCAGGCCATAGGCAACCACGACCATCAGGTCCGGCTGAAATGATCGCAATTCAGCCTGGGCTTCCGGGGTCTTCAGGGTGCCTGGCTGACAGACAGCGATCCCGTGCTGCATGGCAAGCTGCTTTACCGGACTGGCGGCCGGCCGGCGGCCGCGACCTGCGGGCCGGTCCGGCTGGGTATAGACAGCCACCACATTGTGGCGGCTGTCGAGCAGCGCCTGTAGCGCGGGTACAGCAAAGTCGGGAGTTCCGGCAAATACGATTTTCATGACGGTTCTGCGGGACTGGCGACCGGCAAGGCCGGCCGACGAGAATCAGAAACAAACCGCATCCTGCGGACGCTGGACAGGTCAGATGACCCGGTGTTGCGCCGAACCGGCAGTGTCTGCTGACTGCCGCTGTTCCTTCTCCAGCTTCTTGCGAATACGGGTCCGTTTCAGCTGCGACAGGTAATCGACGAAAAGCTTGCCATCAAGGTGGTCTATTTCATGCTGGATGCAGACGGCCAGCAGCCCGTCGACATCCATTTCAAACGATTTGCCGTCGCGATCAAGTGCCTGCATGCGGATACTGTCGGCCCGCTGCACGACATCAAATACCCCTGGCACCGACAGACAGCCTTCCTCCATTTCCTCGACGCCCCGGCTTTCAAGGATCTCGGGGTTAATCAGGCATAAAGGCTGGTCCTTCTCTTCCGATATATCTATGACGACGACACGTTTGTCGACATTGACCTGGGTCGCCGCGAGACCGATACCCGGTGCCGCGTACATGGTTTCGAACATGTCATCGACCAGCTGGCGGACAGCGTCGTCAACAATTGTCACGGGCCTGGCGACGTTGCGCAGGCGTGGATCGGGAAAATGAAGGATTTCCAGGAGTGCCATTGTGATTGCCGTCACAGATCAGGAAAAATGTCTGCGACATACTTTACCACAGCTGCCACCGCCGGTAGCCGGGGGTGTGACAAAAGGTTTTGTTCTGTGTGGATTTTCCGCTAAACTCGCGACTGATCCGGAACCGCCGGCCAGGCTGGCTGCCGCTGGGTTTCCGACCCGGCGGTCAGACAATGCGAGACAACGACGATAAAGGGATGCCTATGTCAACCAAGAAACTGCTCGGGATGATTTTCGCAGCACTAATCACCTCGTCACTGTTTGCCGCAGATGTTGCTCTCAATCCAGATCATCCTGACCGCTACGTGGTGGTCAAGGGCGACACCCTCTGGGATATCTCCAGCCTGTTTCTGCGCGATGCCTGGCTCTGGCCGGAAATCTGGTACGTCAATCCGCAGATTGCCAACCCGCACCTGATATATCCCGGCGACATCCTCACACTGGTCTATATCGACGGCAAGCCCCAGCTGCGACTGCAGCGTGGCCGCGACGTCAAACTCTCGCCGCAGATCCGGGTGGAAGACCTCAGCGCCGCCATTCCGACCATCCCGCTGGATGCCATTCAGCAGTTCCTCACCAAGCCGCTGGTTGTCGACAAGGGCGAGCTGGACCGCGCCCCGTATATTGTCCAGAACGCCGACGAACATGTCATCGCCGGCGGCGGTGACCGCAGCTACGTCCGCGGTATAAAGGACCAGGAGCATGGTCTCTGGGACGTGTTTCGTGCCGGTGGCCCGTATATCGATCCTGACAGCAATGAAGTTCTCGGTTACGAGGCACGCTTCGTCGCTGACGCCGCGATCGAGCGCTTTGGCGATCCCGCCACCCTGCTGCTGACCGAAACCGACATCGAGGCCCGCACCGGCGACCGCCTGATGCCGGCCATGCAGCAAGATCCCATCACCCATTTCCAGCCGCATGCACCCGACGGGGACATCGAGGGACGCATCCTGTCGGTTCTCGGCGGGGTCACCCAGATAGGCCAGTTTGATGTTGTTGTCATCAGCAAGGGCGAAGCCGACGGCATGGAAATCGGCCATGTGATGAAGATTTACCAGGCCGGCGAGACCATTCGCGATACGGTCAGCGGGCGGCGCTTCGACACGGTGAAACTCCCGGACGAGGAAGCCGGCCTGCTGATGGTGTTCCGCGCCTTTGACCGCGTCAGTTTCGCGCTGGTCATGAAGGCGTCCCGCGCGATCCATGTCCACGACTTTGTCAGGACACCCTGATCCCGGCATATCCACATGACGCACATCCCAGGGAGGGGATGAAGCAATGAACACGGCACTGCCATTTGATACCTTGCGCGGCTTCTAGCCGCCATGGTGTCTACACCGCCAGAGCGGCACCCCGACACACTGACTGACTGGCTGATCCTGCACCATGCCCGCGGCATCGGTGCCGTGACCTGCCAGCGCCTGCTGGCGGAACTGGGCAGCCCGTCGGCCATCCGCCGCGCCCCCGCCGGACAGCTGCAATCGCTGGGCCTCGGGCCGCAGGGCATCGAGACGCTGCATGCGCCGGACCAGGCACAACTCGAACGCGCACTGGCCTGGCAGGAAGCGCCGGACAACCACATCATCAGCCTGGCCGACAGCGCCTACCCGGCCCTGTTACGGGAGATTGCCGACCCCCCGGCCGTCCTCTATGTCCATGGCAACCCCGCTCTGCTGGACACCCTGCAACTGGCCCTGGTCGGCAGCCGCAACCCGACCCCGTTCGGCAGGCAAACGGCAGAGGACTTCGCCAGGCACCTGTCGCTGGCCGGCCTGGTGATTACCAGCGGCCTGGCTGCCGGTATTGACGCCGCCGGCCACAGCGGCGCACTGGCAGCCGGCAAACCGACCATTGCGGTCATGGGCACCGGGCTGGACCGGGTGTACCCGGCGCGCCATCGCGACCTTGCCCACCGGATCGCCGCGCAGGGCGCGCTGGTGTCCGAGTTTCCGCTTGGCACGGAACCCCGGCCGGGAAATTTCCCGCAGCGCAACCGCATCATCAGCGGTCTCAGCCTGGGCACACTGGTGGTGGAGGCGGCGATCCGCTCCGGGTCCCTGATCAGCGCCCGCTGCGCGACGGAACAGGGCCGTGAGGTATTCGCCATCCCCGGATCAATCCACAATCCGCTGGCGCGCGGCTGCCACGCCCTGATCCGCCAGGGTGCCAAACTGGTCGAAACCGCGCAGGACATTATCGACGAACTGGGTCCCCTGGCCGGGGCCTGGGCCAGCACCGCGCCGGCCGCCGCTGAACCCGACTGCGACCCGGACCAATCGCTAACGCTGGACGCGGATTATACCCAACTTATTGAATTTATTGGATATGATCAAACATCCATCGACACGCTGGTGACACGCAGCGGATTGACGCCGGCCGAAGTTTCCTCCATGCTCCTTCAGCTGGAATTGGGCGGCCATGTCGCCTCGAGCCCGGGAGGGCTTTATAACCGACTGAAATAGAAAGGCTTTTAATGAAAGAAAATGTCTTCGACGTCCTGATGTACCTGTTCGAGAATTACTATATGGACGACGACAACCCGGTGAGTCCGGATCGCGAATCCGTCCAGCAGGACCTGCGCAATGCCGGTTTTCCGAGCGCCGAGATCGACCGCGCCTTCAACTGGCTGGAAGATCTCGCCAGCGATAACACGCCGCCGGACATGCAGGCAGAACATTCCCTGCGGCTGTTCTCTCAGGGCGAAGCGGCCCGCCTGGATACCGAGTGCCGTGGCCTGCTGCTGTTTCTCGAGCAAATGGGCGTCCTGACGCCGACCAGCCGTGAACGGGTCATCGACCGCGCCATGGCGCTGGAGAATGAGGACTTCGATATCGAACAGCTGAAGTGGGTCATCCTGATGGTGCTGTTCAACCAGCCGGGCGAGGAAGCCGCCTATGCCTGGGTCGAGGACTTTGTGTTTGAAAACCCGACCAACAGCCTGCATTGATCCCGCCTGACGGCCAGTCACGCGACTGACGCCCGAGCTGCACAATTCCATGAGCAATAATCTCGTAATCGTCGAATCCCCCGCCAAGTCCAAAACCATCAAGAAATACCTGGGTAAGGGGTTTGAGGTCATGGCCTCCTATGGCCACGTCCGTGACCTGGTGCCAAAAGAGGGCGCCGTCGATCCCGAGCATGACTTCGCGATGAAGTACCAGCTCATCGAGCGCAACACCAAACATGTCGATGCCATCGTCAAGGCCATGCGCAAGGCGGATGCACTCTACCTGGCGACTGACCCGGACCGCGAGGGCGAGGCCATCTCCTGGCACCTGGTGGAGTTACTGAAGGAACGCAAGGTACTAAAGGACAAGCCGGTGCATCGCGTGGTATTCCACGAGATCACCAAGCGCGCCATCAACGAGGCCATCGAGCACTCGCGTGAACTGTCCACCGAACTGATCAATGCACAGCAGGCGCGGCGCGCCCTGGACTACCTTGTCGGTTTCAACCTGTCACCGCTGCTCTGGAAAAAAATCCGTCGCGGCCTGTCGGCCGGCCGTGTCCAGAGTCCGGCCCTGCGCATGATTGTCGAGCGCGAACTCGAGATCGAGAAATTCAAACCCCGCGAGTACTGGACGCTGGAGAGCGACCTGACGCGTGACAAGCAGGACTTCACGGCCCGACTCACCTTGCTGCACGGCGAAAAACTCAAACAGTTCTCCATTACCGACGAGGCCGGTGCCAGCCAGGCAAAAGAGGAACTGCTGCAGGCTGCCAACGGCGAGCTGATCGTTGATGCTGTCGAGAAGAAGCAGCGCAAGCGCAACCCGGCGGCCCCGTTCACCACCTCCACACTGCAGCAGGAAGCCTCGCGCAAGATCGGCTTCACGGCCAGCCGCACCATGCGCGTTGCCCAGCAGCTGTATGAAGGCATGGATATCGGCGGCGAAACCGTGGGCCTGATCACCTACATGCGCACCGACTCCGTCAATCTGGCGCAGGAGGCCATCGAGGAATTGCGTGGATTCATACCGGAGCGCTTCGGCGACGGCACGCTGCCCGACCAGCCGCGCGTCTTCAAGACCAAGGCGAAAAACGCCCAGGAAGCGCACGAGGCCATCCGCCCGACATCGGTGCGGCACACGCCCGAGGATATAAAGAAGCACCTCAGCGCCGAGCAGCTGAAACTCTATACCCTGATCTGGAAGCGAACCATTGCCTGCCAGATGATCCACGCCACCATCAACACGGTCAGCGTCGATTTCGCCTGCGGCGAGGGCAACAGCTTCCGCGCCACTGGCTCAACAGTGGTGGATCCCGGCTTCATGGCGGTCTACCAGGAAGGCGTGGATGACAGCAAGGGCGACAGCGATGAGAAGCTGCTGCCGCCGCTGGAGAAGGGCGACCGCTGCAAGCTGAATGCAATACGCGCCGACCAGCACTTTACCGAACCACCGCCGCGCTACTCCGAGGCCAGCCTCGTCAAGTCACTCGAAGAACACGGTATCGGCCGCCCCTCGACCTACGCCACCATCATCTCGACACTGCAGGCGCGCGAGTATGTAACGCTGGAGAAAAAGCGCTTCTACCCGACCGATGTCGGCCGTGTAGTAAGCAAGTTCCTGACCGAACACTTTACCCGCTACGTGGACTATGACTTCACGGCACGGCTGGAAGACGAGCTGGATGCCGTCTCCCGCGGCGAAAAGGACTGGGTGCCGCTGATGCGTGAATTCTGGCAGCCATTCAGGGCTACGGTCATCGAGAAGGACGAAAGTGTCTCGCGCAGCGATGTCACGACCGAGGACATGGACGAGGACTGCCCCAAGTGCGGCAAGACGCTGCAGTTGCGTCTCGGGCGTCGCGGGCGTTTTATCGGTTGCTCCGGCTACCCGGAGTGTGACTACACGCGCAATGTCGATGACGATCGCAACAGCGCGGAACCGGAAGTCGTGGAAGGGCGCAGCTGCCCGCAGTGCGAGTCACCGCTGATTATCCGCAGCGGCCGCTATGGCAAGTTCATCGGCTGCAGCAGCTACCCGGATTGCAAGTTCATCGAGCCGCTGGAGAAGCCGGAAAACACCGGTGTGCAATGCCCCCAGTGCAGGCAGGGCAACATCCTCAAACGCAAGTCACGCCGCGGCAAGATCTTTTACTCCTGTGAGCGCTACCCGGATTGCGATTACGCCCTGTGGAACCCGCCACTGGCGCAGCCATGCCCGAAGTGCCACTGGCCCATCACATCGGTCAAGACCACCAAGCGCTCCGGCACCCAGCGTGTCTGCCCGCAAAACGACTGCAAGTTTGTCGAACCCTGGGATGAACCCGAAAAACAGGACGATACCGCGGAGGCCGATACCTGATCGTGGCAGAACGCATGGCTGACACCAGATGACACCCTGGCACATTCGCGAAGCCATCCGGCAGCTTGCCAGCGGCGGTGTCATTGCCTACCCGACTGATACGGTTTACGGCCTCGGCTGTGATCCCCTGAACGCTGCCGCCATGCTGCATCTGCTGGCGCTCAAGCAGCGCGGTATCGAGCAGGGCGTTATTCTTGTCGCCAGTCGCTGGCGCCAGCTGCGGCCTTTCCTGCTGCCTCTGAAACCGGCCACGAGAAAACGCGTGAAGAAAGACCGGGGCAGACCGGTCACCTGGCTGTTGCCTGCACGTCCCGATGTACCGGCCTGGCTGTGCGGCCGGCATGACACGCTGGCGGTGCGCGTCACGCGTCATCCCGTCGTTGCCGCACTGTGCGACGCCTGGGACGGACCGCTCGTCTCCACCAGCGCGAACCGCCATGGCAGACCACCGGCGACCAGCACACTGGAGGTGTACCGGGCATTCGGCGACAGCCTGGATTACGTGCTTGGCGGACCTGTCGGGACCGGCAAACCGAGTGAAATCCGTGATGGCCTGACCGGGAAGGTTCTGCGCAGAAACTGACAGGGCACCTGCCAGACAGACAAATCACCGCAGAGAAACAGGGTAAGGCCTCAAGAAAAGTCACGGCGCAATGACGCTATGGTGGCAGGCTGAATCAGCGCTTTGCGTTCCTTGCGCCTTTGCGGTGAAATATTTTGTCTTTTCCCTGCGCCCTCTGCATCTCTGCGGTGAGAAAGCATTTCAACAGCTAACGAGATTCCAATGACCGACGAACTGATAGGCAAGGAACACATCGACCAGGTCCGTGAATACCTGCTGGGCCTGCAGGAGACGATCTGCACCGCCTTCGAGCAGGCCGACGGCAAGGCTGTCTTCCGCGAGGACAACTGGGAGCGTGAACAGGGCGGCGGCGGGCGTTCGCGTGTCATGGAAGAGGGTGCTGTCTTCGAGAAGGCCGGCATCAACTTTTCCCACGTCTTCGGCGACCGGTTACCGCCTTCAGCCACCGCCGCACGACCGGAACTGGCTGGCCGTTCGTTCCAGGCCATGGGTGTCTCCCTGGTGATTCACCCGCGCAATCCGTATGTGCCAACCTCGCACGCCAATGTCAGATTCTTTATCGCGGAGAAGGCCGGCGAAACGCCGGTCTGGTGGTTTGGCGGCGGTTTCGACATGACGCCCTACTACGGCTTCACGGAAGATGCCGTGCACTGGCACCGGGTTGCCCGTGAGGCCTGCGCACCATTTGGCGACGAGCTATACCCCGCCTACAAAAAATGGTGCGACGAGTACTTCTATCTCAGGCACCGCAACGAACCACGTGGAATCGGCGGACTGTTTTTCGACGACCTGAACGAGGGCGGCTTCAGCCGCTGCCTGTCCTTCCTGATCAGTGTCGGCAACCATTACCTGCCGGCCTATCTGCCTGTGGTGGAACGCCGCAAGGACATGGCATACGGAGCGCGTGAAAAGGATTTCCAGTGCTACCGGCGCGGGCGTTACGTCGAGTTCAACCTGGTCTATGACCGGGGTACCCTGTTCGGCCTGCAGTCTGGCGGGCGAACCGAGGCCATCCTCATGTCACTGCCCCCCGAGGTGAAGTGGCGCTATGACTGGCATCCGGAGCCCGGAACACCGGAGGCGCAACTCTACGAAGTCTTCCTGCAGCCGAGAGACTGGCTGGCATAAAAAACGGCGGGCCAGTGGCCGCCGTTTTCACGCGCAACTTCAGCATCAGGAGACACCGGCATCAGGCCGCGTATTTCTCCTTCGCCTCGCGAGCGGCCTGCGCCTCTTCCGGCCGGTAGGCCTTGCCGGACCAGAGCATTTCATAGGCGATCTCCTCGTTACCGTTTTCGCACAGTTCAAGAACCTCGCGAAACAGCGGCTGGAAGCTATCGCTGCGGTGCGAGCGTTCATGGTCCTCAAAGGAACGCCAGAACGTCACAATCAGGGCCTCACGATCCTTCAGCGGACTGCTTACCGCCTGGCCAATGCTGGATCCTTCATTGGAGATATCGCCGCTGTTCATGACAACGAAACCGCCAACAAAACCGGTATCGGAATGGTAGGTCTTGACGTTCTCGCACAGCATGGCGACCCGCTCCTGAAGGTCATCCACACTATAGCCATCCTTGAGCACGACACGGTTCACGGTGACGACACCGTCATGGGGAAAATCAGGAATCAGGCTACGCATGTCCACCTCCTGCATTAGCGTTTAACTGATTGCTAATTTATATATCCTGACTAATTTAGTCAAGTATTATCAATGGCGGCATAAATCGTGACTATAAAGGAAATATAATCGATATATCAGATAGATAACAACCATGTGGACGCGGATTTCGTTGCCGGCAACGCGCCTGCGCGGACAAAAAAAACCCGCCTTTCGGCGGGTTCAAAACGCTTTTCAGCGTCGGAGGAGACTTTACAGTGCAATGACACAACTCTGAGATGGGCCCCGCTCGTCCCTGCTTTATCCGGACCCATTTCACAGCACACTCAACCACTGTATCGACAGGGAACGGAGAACCTTTAGCCTGTCCCGACGCCGAACCGGAAAGGCTGCATCCCACTGATTTTATGTATTTTAAGTGCCAGGGACGGGTTCGGCGGACCGGCGACGCAACCAGGAGGAAGCGCCGGCGGCAGTGAGAATGCACCAGAAGGCGAACAGGGCGCCGGGCAGCGCCGTCTCCGGTGCAAAATGCTTGAGTGCCAGCGCGACGCCCAGCCCGGCATTCTGCATGCCGATCTCGATGGCCAGTGTCAGCCGGTGCGTGGCATCAAAGCCGTACAGTCGAGCCAGCCACCAGCCGGCAAGGTAGCCCAGGGCGTTCAGCAGGATGACCGCGGCTATCACCCAGCCGCCGACAACCGCAATGCGCTCCTGGTTAGCCGCCACGGCATAACTGCAGATAATGACAATGGCAAGCGCGGCCACCGCCGGCGCAATGACACAGGCCAGCTCGCGCTGTGCGCCGAGATAGCGACCCAGCAGTATGCCGGCCGCCAGCGGCACGACCACGGTCAGCAGGATGGTCTGCATCATGGGCCAGAAGGGGATATCCAGGAATACCTTGCCAAGCAGTTCCACCAGTGCTGGCGTCAGCAGCGGCGACAGGAAGGTTGCCAGCGTGGTCATGGCGACAGAGAAGGCCACGGCCCCGCCGGCAAGGTAGACGATGACGTTACTTGCCATGGCACCCGGCGCACAGGCGACGATAATGAAGCCAACGGCAATCTCCGGCGGCAGCGGGACCAGCATGGCAACTGCAAATCCCAGCAGCGGCATCACCGTGTACTGCGTCAGCACGCCAAGGCCGATACGGCCGGGGTACCGCGCCGTTTCCCTCAGCTCGCCGGTGTCCAGCACAATGCCGAGTGCGAACATGGTCGCGGCGAAAAACCACAGAAAGCTGTCGCGAAAGACCAGAAACAGCGGCGGATGCATATATGCCGCGATGGCCCCCAGCAGCGTGATCGGTGCGAGCTGGTTGGCGATAAAACGACAGACAGAAACCACGATATTCATCGCTTATGCGGCGTTTGCGCTGAATTCCGTATACCGATCATCACTACCCAACCGTATCGCAATGTTCGTTTACCCGGGGGCGTTTAGCCCCGTCCCGCAAACGCCGGACAACGGCCGCCTCCGACAGCAGCGCCGCCAGCCCCTGCGCCGGTGCCGGTCTGTCGGTCAGCCGCAGGCAGGCAAGCGTGTCGTGCCGTCTGACCAGTTCGAAGTAGCTGACGGATGCCAGCCAGGGCGCTGCCAGTTCAAAGCCACGCTCCAGGTGCACATTGGCCGGGAGGAGCTTGCGGCTCATCAGTAACTGACCGTAAACCAGCTCCAGCAGCGCCCGTTCACGCCGGCCGCCGGCCGTGGCCGCAAGGGTCCCGTAAGCCGATGCGCCCTGCGCATTGCGCCAGAAGTTACAAACCAGCTGCAGGACATGCAGGTTGAATGCACCGCGATCCAGACACAGGCGCTGCTGCAGCTCTTGCTGGGCCCTGGCGTACAGGGATGCCGCCGCGGCAGCACCCATCGGTTCGCCGTACCAGGTCGCCAGCACCGGTTGTTGCCCGCCCAGCAGGTGGTCACTCGGGTTCCGGGTATGCATGCGCCCAGTGTACACAGCGAATGCCGGCAATGGCACAGCCATCCGGCCTCGCCAGCAGGGAGCCGGCCACGGTAAACTGTCATTCCGGCACACGCAGCGGAGTCTATGGTGAAAGCAAGCAAACACGCACAGGGCAGCTATCCTGCCACGCGCATGCGCCGCATGCGCCGCGATGATTTCTCGCGCCGCTTGATGCGCGAGAACGTGCTCACCCCCAGCGATCTCATTTACCCGGTGTTCGTGCTGGATGGCAACAGCCAGCGCGAACCGGTACCGTCCATGCCGGGTATCGAGCGTCTCAGCATCGACCAGCTGCTGATCGAGGCCAGGCAGATACACGACCACGGTGTGCCCGCTGTTGCCTTGTTCCCGGTCACCCCGGCTGACAGGAAGTCCGAGGACGCGCGCGAGGCCTACAACCCGGACGGGCTTGCCCAGCGTGCCGTGCGCGAACTCAAGCAGGCGCTTCCCGGGCTGGGCGTGATCACCGATGTGGCCCTGGACCCCTTCACCACGCATGGCCAGGACGGCCTGATTGACGCCAGCGGCTACGTCATGAATGACGAGACCGTCGAGGTACTCGTCAGGCAGGCCGTGTCGCACGCCGAGGCTGGCGCGGACATCGTCGCCCCGTCCGACATGATGGACGGCCGCATCGGCGCCGTCCGCACGGCGCTGGAAGATGCCGGTCAGCGCAATACCCGCATCCTGGCCTACGCTGCCAAGTACGCCTCCAGTTTCTACGGACCGTTTCGTGACGCCGTCGGCTCGGCCGCGAATCTCGCCGGCGGCGACAAGTACAGCTACCAGATGGATCCCGCCAACAGCGACGAGGCACTGAGGGAAGTCGCGCTGGACCTGGAGGAGGGCGCCGACATGGTGATGGTGAAGCCCGGCATGCCCTATCTCGACATCGTGCGACGGGTAAAGGACCGCTTTGGCGTGCCCACCTTTGCCTACCAGGTCAGCGGCGAATACGCCATGCTCAAGGCCGCGGCCCAGAACGGCTGGCTTGATGAACGGGCTGTCGTCATGGAATCGCTGCTATCGTTCAAACGCGCCGGCACGGACGCCATACTGACCTATTTCGCACGCGATGTTGCACGGTGGCTGGCGGAATAAAAACACCGTATACCGCAGAGGGCGCAGAGACAAGTCAATAAGGAATTCACCGCAAGGAACGCAAGGACAGGTAATTGCATAAAAACGACATGCCGCGAAAATGGAGACCTATCCAGAATTGAAATACCGTTTTCATGATTATCAGCATCGCAATGACTGCAATAGAATCATAGCCCGCTTTTGTGTCTGCTTTGCGCCCCTTGCGCCTTTGCGGTGAGATCGGTTTTTTATTCTCTGCGTCTTTGCGGTGAATCACATATTTTTAAAACAAATCGACTTTAGACATGACTGACAAATACGCCGTAATGGGCAACCCGGTCGCCCACAGCAAGTCGCCGCGCATTCACACGCTGTTTGCCGAGCAGACCGGCCAGGACCTCGAGTACACCGCCATCCTGGTGGAGCACTACGGCTTCGCGGCCGCCGTGGCCGAATTTGTCGCAGGCGGCGGCAAGGGGCTGAATGTCACCGTACCGTTCAAGGAAGATGCCTGGGAACTCGCGGCAACACACAGCCCGCGCGCGGAACGTGCCGGCGCCGTCAACACCCTGCTGCTGGACGCCGATGGCAACCACTTCGGTGACAACACCGACGGTACCGGCCTGGTACGTGACCTGACACACAATCACCGCTGTGAAATTGCCGGCAAGCGGCTGCTGCTGGTCGGCGCCGGCGGCGCCGCACGCGGCGTGCTCGAACCCCTGCTTGCCGCACACCCGGCCTTGCTGGTGATTGCCAACCGCACCGCGTCGAAGGCCGTCGACCTGGCACGGCATTTCTGCGACCTGGGCAGGGTCGAGGGCTGCGGCCTGGACGAGGTCGACGGCCACAGCTTCGACCTGGTGATCAATGCCACTGCGGCCAGCCTGCTGGGCGAGGTGCCGGCACTGCCGCCGGCTGTCATCACGCCAGACACCTGGTGCTACGACATGATGTACGGTGACGAGCCGACCGCCTTCATGCACTGGGCCAGTGGACTGGAAGCCGCCGCCACCATGGACGGGCTCGGCATGCTGGTGGAGCAGGCCGCCGAGTCTTTCAGGCTCTGGCGCGGTGTCAGGCCAGACACCGCGCCGGTGATCCGCGCGCTGCGCCTGTCGTAACAGAGTGTCAGCGATCCGCGAGGTACTTGTCTTTCAGTTTGACGTAGTGCTTCGCGGAATAGTCCAGGAAACCGCGCTCCTGATCGCGCAACGGTCGTACACGCCGTGCTGGTGTGCCGACCCAGAGGTAACCGCCCTCGATTTCCTGACCCGGCGCCACCAGGCTGCCGGCACCGACCATGGCACCGGAGCGCACGATCGCACCGTCCAGGATTGTGGCAGCCATACCGATCAGGCAGCGATCCTCGACAGTGCAGCCATGCACAACCGCCTGGTGGGCGACCGTGACGTCGGCACCAATGACCAGCGGGAAACCGCCGGGTGCGAACTCGCTGTCATGACTGACATGCAGGATGCTGCCGTCCTGGATATTCGTGCGTGCACCGATCGCGATGGAGTTGACGTCTCCCCGGGCCACCACCATTGGCCAGAGCGAAACATCCTCCGCGATACTGACATCGCCAATGACCAGTGCCGTATCGTCGACCCATGCGCTGGCGGCAATATCAGGGGCAATATTCTGAAATTTACGTATGCTCATGGGCGACACGATAAAGGATCAGCGCCACGCGACACAAGCCGGCGGAGCCGTTTCTCAGCCAGTGGCGGCCATGCTAGAGTTAGCGCCGCACCGAAAGACACAGTTTACAAAACGAGGTAATACCGGGATGAAAAACCCCTTGCTGGAAATGGATGGCCTGCCGCCATTCTCGCGGATCTCTCCCGAACACGTGGAACCGGCCATCGATCAGCTGCTGGCGGAAAACCGCGCCGGGGTGCAACAGCTGCTGGCGGACAACAGCCACTATACCTGGGACAACCTCGTCGATCCGCTGGAGGCCATGGACGACCGCCTGAGTCGCATCTGGTCGCCGGTCGGGCATCTCAATGCCGTCGTCAACAGCGAGGCGCTGCGCGAAGCCTACAACGCCTGCCTGCCGAAGCTGAGTGAATACGGCACCGAGATGGGACAGAATGAAGACCTGTTCCTCGCCTTTCGCCAGATTGCGGAAGGCGAGGAATACGGCGCACTGGATACCGCACAACGCAAGATCATCGACAATGCCCTGCGTGACTTTCGCCTCTCCGGCGTGGAACTGGACCGGAAGAAGCGCGAGCGTTACAAGGCGATCATGCAGGAACTCTCGAGCCTGACCTCGAAATACAGCGACAACGTCCTGGACGCCACCAACGCCTGGCACCGCCAGGTGACCGATGAGGCCCTGCTCGCAGGCCTGCCGGAAACGGCGCGTGCACTGGCGCGGCAAACGGCCGTGCAGCGCGGGCTCGAGGGCTGGGTGTTTACCCTGGAGTTTCCCTCCTACTATCCGGTGATGACCTACGCCGACAACCGCGAGCTGCGCGAGGAACTGTACACCGCCTACGTCACCCGCGCCTCGGACCAGGGGCCGACTGCCGGGCAGTGGGACAACGCCCCGCTGATGGAGCAGATCCTGGCACTGCGACACGAGGCCTCGCAGCTACTGGGCTTCGGCAACTATGCCGAGCGCTCGCTGGAAACCAAGATGGCGGAATCGCCGCAGCATGTGCTGGATTTTCTCAACGATCTGGCGGCGCGCTCGAAACCCGCCGCCGAAAGGGAACTCCAGGCAGTGCGGGACTTCGCACACGCAACGCACGGTCTGGAGGACCTGCTGGCCTGGGACATTCCCTACTACTCGGAGAAACTCCGCCAGCAGCAGTACGCCATTTCGCAGGAAGAGCTGAAGCCCTACTTTCCGCAGCCACAGGTTGTCAGCGGGCTGTTCGGCATCGTCGAGCGCCTGTATGGCCTGAGCATCGCGGAGGTAGACGGTATCGACACCTGGCACGATGACGTGCGCTTCTACCGCATCCATGATGCCGCCGGCGATTTGCGCGGCGAATTCTACCTGGATCTGTATGCCCGCCCGCACAAGCGCGGCGGCGCCTGGATGGATGAATGCATCAGCCGGCGGCGCGGCACGCACGGCACCCAGACACCGGTCGCCTACCTGACCTGCAACTTCTCGCCGCCGATAGGCGACGACCCGGCGCTGTTCACGCACGACGAAGTCATCACCCTGTTCCATGAATTCGGCCACGGACTGCACCACATGCTCACGCGCATCGACTATGCGGGCGTGTCCGGCATCAGCGGTGTCGCCTGGGATGCGGTGGAACTGCCAAGCCAGTTCATGGAGAACTGGTGCTGGGAACGCGAGGCACTCGACCTGATAGCGGGGCACTACCGTAGCGGCGAAAAAATACCCGAAGCGCTCTACAGGCGCATGATGCAGGCGAAAAACTTCCAGTCCGCCATGCAGATGGTGCGACAGCTGGAGTTCGCCCTGTTCGACTTCCGCCTGCACCACGAGTATGACCCGGCCGTCGGTGCCCGGGTACACGACGTGCTGAACGAGGTACGACAGCAGGTCTCGGTGGTACAACCGCCGGCCTTCAACCGCTTCGAGAACGGCTTCACCCACATCTTCTCGGGCGGCTATGCCGCGGGCTACTACAGCTACAAGTGGGCCGAGGTACTGTCCGCCGATGCCTTCTCCGCCTTCGAGGAAACCGGCATCTTTGATCGCGAAACCGGCAACCGTTTCCTCAGCAGCATCCTCGAGCAGGGCGGCTCGCGCGAACCCATGGAACTGTTCGTCGAGTTCCGCGGCCGTGAGCCGACCATCGATGCGCTGTTACGTCACACCGGTCTGGCTGCGTGATGTTCACCGCAGATGCGCAGAGGACGCAAAGGCTGGAAATAGTTGAATAAAACATTTCAGTGTCGGGAAAGAAACCGGTTTCTCCTGCATCTCGAGGGCCAGGTGGACTGGATTTTTACCTGATTTATCCTTGCGTCCTTTGCGTCTTTGCAGTGAAAAACCGATTGTGTTTTTCTCTGCGGTGAAGAAATTTTTGAAGCCAGCTCATCACGTGTAAAACACAATGAAAATCGCCACCTGGAACGTCAACTCTCTCAAGGTCCGCTTGCCGCATGTACTGGACTGGCTGGCCTCTGAACAGCCGGATGTCCTGTGCCTGCAGGAGACCAAGCTGTCCGACGAGAACTTCCCGGCCGATGAAATCAGCGCCGCGGGCTACGAGGTCGTCTTTTCAGGCCAGAAGACCTATAACGGCGTCGCGACCATCAGCAAGTCACATGCCACAGACATCGTCACCGATGTGCCCGGACTCGACGACCCGCAGCGGCGCATCCTCGGCACGACCATCGACGGGGTGCGTGTCCTCAACCTGTACGTCGTCAATGGCCAGGAAGTCGGCAGCGACAAGTTTGCCCACAAGCTCCACTGGCTGGAAATGGTGACCGGCTATATCGGCACACAACTGAAGGAACACGAACATTTCATCGTGCTGGGCGACTTCAACATCGCCCCGGCCGATGCCGACGTGCATGACCCCGAGGCCTGGCATGAACGCATCCTGTGTTCCACGCCGGAGCGCGATGCGCTGGGCAGGATGCTCGAACTGGGACTGCAGGACACGTTTCGCCTGTTCCCGCAGGAGGAGAAAAGCTTCAGCTGGTGGGACTACCGCGCCGCGGCGTTCCGGCGCAATATGGGTCTGCGTATCGACCTGATTCTCGCCAGCCAGGCGCTGGTGGCCCGCTGCAGCGCCTGCTACATCGACAAGGCGCCGCGCCGGCTGGAGCGACCATCGGACCACACACCCGTCGTCGCCGAGTTCAGCCTGTAAAACACGATGCAAGCCCGGCATCCAGATCCGGGTACTGCAGCGTGATATCCAGCTCTCGCAGCAGCTTGTCGTTTTTCATGCGCCGCGAATCCTGCAGGAAAGACAGCATGCCCGGTGACAGCACCCGGGCGGCTTCCTCCCGATCCACCTCCGGGGGGCGCGGCAGGCCGGCGGCATCCGCAACCCGGAAAAAATAATCCGTCATGTTGCTCGGATGTCCGTCACTCACGTTGTAGACCACATCCGGACTGTCGGCCTGCATCGCGGCAATGCAGATGGCCGCCAGGTCGTCGGCATGGATGCGGTTGGTCCAGGGTGCATCGGCCTCTCGCAGCACCGGCAGGCCCTGCTCCAGACGCGCCATCGGCAGCTTGCCCGGACCGTAGATGCCGGGCACCCGCAGGATGACCAGTCGCACGCCCCGCGCCTGTGTCCACTCGCGCAGCCGGGTCTCCGCATCGAGGCGACGCCTGCCGCGTGCCGTGGTCGGTGCGACCGGCTGCGCCTCGGTGATCCAGTCGCCAGAACAGTCGCCGTAGACGGCGCTGGTGCTGATATAAACGATGCGCAGCGGCAGTTTGCCGCTATCGAACTGCGCCAGGCAACGTCGCAGCCGTTCGTCGGTATCCCCCTCCCGCGGCGGCGGGGCGAAGTAGTACACCTCGGCATAGCCGCTGGCCCAGCCGGGCGGCGGCGTGTCGCTGTCGAGGTCAACGCGCAGCACGTGTGCGCCGGTTACCCTGGCTGCCAGCGCACCGGCCTCGCTGCGCACCACACCGGTCACCAACCGGTTTTGGCGCAGCAGGCGCACAGCCACACGCCGGCCGATATCGCCGCAACCGACGATTAACACAGGATTATCCGGTTTATCTTGCATGGCAAATCGGCGACAATGCCGTTCCTGAAACAGTTAAGTAATTGAATGTCCTATCAAGTCACAGTTCAGCCCAGCGGGCACACCTTCACGGTGGATGCCGGCGAGTCGGTCCTCGATGCCGCCCTGCGGCAGGGCATTATACTGCCCTATGGATGTCGCAACGGCGCCTGCGGTTCCTGCATGGGCAGCGTGGTTGACGGCGATGTCAGCTACGGGGACGGCAACCCGCCGGCACTGGATGATGACGCTGCCGCCGCCGGCAAGGCGCTGTTCTGCCAGGCGCACGCCGACTCCGACCTGACCATCCAGGTGCGCGAGGTCGATGCCGCGCGCGACATCGAGATCAAGACGCTGCCGTGCCGCGTCGAGAAGCTGGAACACCTGGCCCACGACGTCATTCGTATCCACCTGAAAATGCCGGCTACCGAACGCCTGCAGTTCCTGGCCGGGCAGTACATCGACGTCCTGATCAAGGACCACGACCCCCGTTCGTTCTCCATCGCCAATGCCCCGCATGACGACGAGTACCTCGAACTGCACATCCGCTATGTGGAAGGTGGCCTGTTCACCGACCAGGTCTTCCACCACATGAAGGAGAAGACGCTGCTGCGCATCAAGGGACCGCTCGGCACCTTCTTCCTGCGTGAGGACTCGGACCGGCCGATAGTTCTCATTGGCGGTGGCACCGGTTTTGCGCCGCTCAAGGGCATCCTTGAACATGCCTTTGAAATCGGCGTCGAGCGTCCCATCCACCTGTTCTGGGGTGTGCGCGCAAGACGCGACCTGTACCTCGATGAACTGCCGCAGCAGTTTGTCCGCAAGCACAGCAACTTCAGCTACACGCCGGTACTGTCCGATCCCCAACCGGGCGACGACTGGGACGGCGAGACCGGCTTCGTCAGTGATGCCGTCGTACGCGCCATCCCGGACCTGTCAGGCCACGACGTCTACATGAGCGGCCCACCCGTCATGGTGGAGGCCGGGCATGCGCTTTTCATGCAGCACGGGCTCGACGAATCCCGTTTCTTCTCGGATGCCTTCGCATACGCGGCGATCGCCGAAAGCATCAAGGGGCTGAAGCAGGACTAGGCCCTGTCCCGCGCCGGGATACCGGGACATAGATCGCCGCCCGTCTTCCGGGTGTTATTTCTGAGTCAGACCTTCTGACACTTAACAGCCTGTTGAAGTTAACAGGCACGTATACGGCCAGCATCGACAGCAGGTTCATCCATTGCCGCACGGACAAACAATCGATTCCTGAAGTACACGCTGAACGATAAGTTACTGGCAGGATTGAGTCATTCCCTGGGCAAGCCGACCAATCCCCCATTATGTGCGGGGCTGTTACCCTTGGCACGTACCCACTGCTGTCCGCTGCCCTGCAGGCAATGAACCTTCCTTTCCCAACCGGCATGCAGTCCCCGGGCCTGGGTTGACCTGCTAGGATGTCTGGCATGAGAGACAGATCACTCCTGATCGCGATCATGCGCCTGGCCCTGGTGGCAGCCTGGCCTGTGCATGCCGCAGACCTGTCCACACTCAGAGACAGCAATGGCATTCCCACGCCATTTGGCCAACAGGTTCTCGAGGCATTCCACGGTAAGGACCTGAAGGGCAAGGATGGCCCGCTGCACAAGCTCGGCATGGAACTTATCGTGGTCGACCAGGAATTCCGCGCATTTCAGGAACAGCGCCGGCAATGGCGGACCAGCACAGCATTCCAGCCAGGTAGTTCGCTTGTCCATGTCCGTAACGAGCACATCGTCATCGATGCCGTCGCCACAGGCAGTGCCGATACGCTCAGCCAGGACCTCGTTGAACTCGGTATGCAACAGCCAGCTGTATTCGGCCGCATGGTATCCGGCAGCATGCCAGTGCGTGCCCTTGGCAAAGCCGCCGGACTGGCTTCCCTGCATCGGGCCCGTCCGGCAATGATGCGTACGCGGGCCGGCAGTGTCACCAGCCAGGGTGACGCTGCCATGCAGGCCGACACGGCAAGACAGGTTTTTGTCGTGGACGGCAGTGGTGTCATGGTCGGCACACTGTCCGACAGTTATGACTGCACGAGTGGTGCTGGAGGTGCCGCGGGCGACGTTGGCAGCGGTGACCTTCCGGGCGGCGTGACGGTTTTACAGGAAATGAGTCCATGCAGCGGCGCGATAGACGAGGGGCGCGCCATGATGCAGATCATCCATGATGTAGCACCCGGCAGCACCCAGGCCTTCCACAGCGCCTTCAACGGTGTCGCCGATTTCGCCAGCGGCATCATCGAGCTGGCCACCGCGGGCGCAACGGTCATCAACGACGACATTATCTATTACGCCGAACCCATGTTTCAGGACGGCCCGCTTGCCCAGGCCGTTGATACCGTGAAGGCCATGGGGGTGGCCTATTTCTCCTCGGCCGGCAATGATGCCCGCAAATCCTACGAAGACAGCTTTCGCAATTCGGGCATCAGCGGCTATCGCAGCGGCAGCGTCCGGCATGATTTCAATGCCGGTGCTGCCGTTGATACGCTTCAGCAGATCACCATCGCATCCGGCGCGACCGCCATATTC
>WOR8_10000889_pt1 | contig 48485 bp, 43 predicted proteins | sample DeeMarSeWOR38_10_FD_19890 | JGI IMG/M metagenome (IMG submission 19890)
ATTCAAAGCTGGTTCTCTTAAGGGTATATCATTTGAATAAGTCAAGCGCTACCACGGGGGAAATATACGATGTATATAATAAAATCTGCGACCAAATAGGTGCTGGGCTTCTCACACAACGACGTTTGGGTACTCTGATTAATGAGCTTGATGTAATGGGACTTTTAAACGCGAAAGTGGTTAGCATGGGACGTTACGGACGAACGAAAAAGATTAGACTGGAGATATCTCGTACATTAGTAAAACAAGTGTTTGGAAGTGACAATAGAATAGGAAGCTTGGTTGGTTGTAAACCAACGTAACTTTCTAAAACTATACATAAAGTCCTCGAAGACTTCTTCAATTATTAGAGGATTGCGTGGCTATGAAAATGAGAGAACATTTGTTTCCAATGTTTGCAAGTTCACCAATGGTACTTTTCCAGGTGTTGGAACCAATCCCAGCTTTTGCATGTAATCTGTTTGATCTTGCCAACCACCAGAATTAACGACTAAAACTCCCCGATGATTGCAACAGCCCACTACATGGATGTGACCTGAATGGAAAATGTCTGGAACACGTTCTATTACGAGGAAATCTCGGTTTTCTGGTGACAACATTGTTTTGCCGCCGTATAAAGGTGCCAAGTGCCGACTTTGTAGAAGTATCTTCATTGCTTTCTCGGGGTGGTTGTGGTTTAGCCCAGGTACTGTGGCTATTACATCATCCAAACTGCGGCCATGACTCATCAAAACTTCTACGTTGTTAAGGCTAACCAAGCAAGGATTCCCAAGAGAGTGCACTCTGCCCGATTCTTGTAGATCTTTAACATAATCTTCAGCTATTGCTGGTTGAGGTAACGCCTTCCTTGGGGCGTCGTGGTTTCCTGGTGAAATAAGAACTTCAATGTAGTCTGGTATTTTCTCAATCAGTTTTGAGGCAAGCCTGTACTGTTTATGGACGTCTTTTATTACCAGTTCCTTCATTTGTTTGGGGTAAACTCCCACACCATCAACTATGTCGCCTGCAACCAACAAGTATTTTACGTGGCCAGCTATCTCCTTCATTTTGTCGTTTCCATATTTGCCGTTAAGCCATAAGACGAACCGGCTAAATGCTTCTTCAGTAAACTTTGTGCTACCCATGTGTATGTCTGACGTGAGCACTGCATAAACGGGATCTGGGGATCTGCGTTGAGGTTTCTGGCCTATTTCTGGAAGAATTATGTCCTCGGCCAAAAAGAGATTGCTTCTTGTTTTGGCCACGGCTATACATACAACTTGGTCGGGAAGTAGTCGCTGGGCTTTTCTATATATTTCTCGCGCATTATATGCCACCAGTACGGTAGCGGTTGCTTGTAGATCTTCAACTGTCAAAATTATGTTTCGCTTTGTTTCTCGCTTTTCAGCTATCATGCAAATTATTTTTAGCCTTGTTTTAGCTGGCGATTTCACCGCCTCAGATATTGGCGTTGCGGCTCTGACGTCAATTCTTTGTCTTAGTAATCGTTCAATCCGTTTAAATCTGTCTTTGAAGTATTGAAGGTATTCTTCGATTGTTCCATTGGAGGTGAGCTTGCCTGTAGGGTCTTCTATTACGTTAATGTTTGCTTCCACATCTTTTGCATAAGGGTGGAAAACGTCTTTTCCCTCAGTCGTCTGATGCTCTAGGAGTTCCAGTTTTTCGTTTTGAGTTGAATTTTGCTCCTTTTCTGTAGTTTCTAGTGGTTTTAAAAGCGTTTCCAGAAAGGTTTTGTCAATGAATAACGGTTTTTCTTCCAATTCTTCTATTCTCTGCAATGCCTTGATCATTATTGTGGTTGGGTCGTCTCTGGTGGCGATAGCGCTCAAGAAGTCAAAGGCTTCGCTGTTTAGCTGGTATCCAGCTGCAATCGTTGCTTCAACTGCTTTTTGAAGTTTTTCTGTTTCAATCATATCAGGTTTTCCAATTCTTTCTTCGGAAGGATTAAGTACCCTCTTTTATTGTCATCTATGAGCTAAGTTTTTTCTTGTGGGTGAAGAACTGCTGTTAAAACAACCGCAACAGCGTTGATTTCATGAGTCGCTAAAGGGTGTTTTTCTATAACTCCCTTCAGATCAAGATTTATTATTAGGCTTTTTTTGGTTATCTTCTTATATTTTAGTGGCATTTGTAGTGCTTTCCGAGTTAAGGTTGGATGCACTTCGATTGCTTTATACGTTTTCTCCTCTATTAGCTTATTCAGTCTTATTACTCTTGGGGCAAGGCTTTTCATGGCGGAAAAAATTGGGGAAACATTACACTCCCTTATCTTTTCTTTTCTTTTTTCATTTTCCTGAAAAGTCGCCCTCTTTTGGAAGGCTTAAACGCAAGTACTTGGTTGTAGAAGAAGTGTCTCTCCTACTTTGTTTTCTAAGATTTCGTTATCTTTTACGCAGTGGAAGTGTTTTACACCTGCTTTTTAGCAGTACCCCTCCATTTGGATTCCTGATTTACCGTGAAAAGTTTATACCAATTACACATTTGTCTTCAAATTCTAAAATAAGCTTTCAAATTTATATACACAGGTGATTATTTAGATATGCTATTTCCAAGTCTGGGTTGTGTTTGGGAGAATAATTATTATGGGTGAATTACGTAAGTTGCAACGTACTGCCACTGGCACGTTTTTTGTTTGTTTGCCAAGGTCTTGGGCTGAAGAAAACGGTTTGAGAAAAGGCGCTCTAATTGCTCTTGATGAAACAAGTGACGGCAAACTTCTCATTGACCCGAAATATGCCGCTGAACAACTTCCTATAGTTACTACTTTACCCACTGGGTCGTACTTGAGTCGCGAGATTGTTGGTCGTTATCTACTTGGTTTTGACATTATTCACATCGAAGCAAAAGAGGGTATTGACTTCGACGTTAGAAACATGGTCAAGGCAACAGTGAGCTCTTTGATTGGGTTGGAGATTGTTGAGGAGAACTACTCGCAGATAGTTTTGCAGTGCTTGTTGGAACCGTCTGGTTTTCCGCCAGAAAAGATTTTGCGCCGTAACTACTCCATAGTCGCGGGGATGAATAGAGATGTTGTCAGCTCCTTTGTTGATGGCGATCTGCAGCGGGCTAAGAGCGTCATTGCCCGGGATGATGAGAGTAATAGGCTATATTTCCTTTTGGTCCGCATTTTGCGTACAATAATTCAGAATCCTCGTTTGAGTGAGAAACTTGGGATAACCTCGATAGAATGTTTAGACTATCGTTTGGCGGCGAGCTTGATTGAAGCTATAGGGGATGCGTCGGTGAAAATAGCTGCTAAGACAATAGAACTTAACGGAATTAAGCCTTCTGAAGAGCTAAGAAAACTTTTGCTGGCTTTGCAGGCAATTTGCTATGATGCTCATGAACAAGCAGTTAAATCATTTGTAATCAAAGACATAGGCTTAGCTCAAAACGTTCGAAACATGGATGAGAAAATCGAAAAACTGTTCGGGGGCATTGAAAAGGTTGCGAAAGATCAACCTGTCGAAGTGATGCCTCACATCTTGGCGGCGTCATCCTTTCTGAGGCAGATTTACGAGCATAGCGTAGACTTGGCGGATTTGGTCGTTTGATTTGTGTTTGCTGTTCTCTTCGACTGCAATTTTCCCCTAAAAGCCTCTTGCTTGTAAGTTCAATCCAAGTGCAAATGAAGATCGTTTATGATAGCGGAGGAAGCTATAAAGCTCCTTAGAAAGTGAACCGCCAGGAAAAAGAAGAATAATAAACCAGTCTTTTTTCCTGGCTTCTCTTTTCAAAATGAAAACTCTTTTAGCTCCGCTTGCAAATTTCTATTCAAGCCGGGGTGGCGGAGTGGTTATCGCGCTGGCCTCGAGATCCCATATGGGCACAAACAGGGTCTGACCCAAAGACAAGCTAGCCAGTGGGCCTTTGGCTCGCAGGGGTTCGAATCCCTTCCCCGGCGCTGTTTGTCCTTTCCGGACAATTTTATCAAAATAGGTTCAGACTATTTCTTTACATAACTTATAAGAACTTATGGCAAGAATGTAATACTTGGAGTGAGTATGATAGAGCGAAAGGGTCTTTGTTTTGCTCTCGTAGCGCTCATCTTTTTGCTCATAATTAGCACGGGTGAATTTGATCCAGTTGAAGCCTGTTATGGTCCGCACATAACCGCAGACATAAATGCAACTGAAGTTAGTATAAACGAAGCGGTTACCGTAACAGGACAGGTATGCCCTGCAAAACAAAACTTGTCAATAAGGGTAACGTTCACCAGGCCAGACTACACTTGGATCGATAATTGGGTCCTAACTGACAATGTAACTGGCGATTTCACCGTCACTCAGAAACTCGACATGGTTGGATACTGGAATATATTTCCAATATACGGTCACTTGTGTGACAGACTATATGCAAACGTAACAGATCCTACTGACCCGCTAGCGCCATTGCCGACCCCCGAGTTACCACCATACAAGCCCAATGTTACCCTAGTAACAGTAGCTGGAATCTTCTTAGGTTTTGGGGTAGTAGCTGTAACGACTGGAAGGAAAAACAAAACTAGAAACATCAGTTCCCTCAGGTTGCTTGTTCAAATAGGTTTCGTCTTCATCATTTTCTTTGGCATGTTCATCGATCACCGAATTATACCTGTGCCCGCTGAACAGATTGCGCCACATGAATACTTGATTGTAACAGATGTGCTGGGGGTATCAATGCCAGACGGGTTTCCAGTTCCATTATTTGGCTGTTACTATCCATGCGGAAAAACCGTTACATGTGCGCTCTGGGAGATTCAAACGTACATATATCCGTTCTGGGACGCTGGACGTGGGTGGGGAGTAGATTATGTATCTTCGGGATTAATGAGATTAGCTGTGGTCTTCGGCGCCGTAATTCTTCTGTCAATTCTTCTCGGGAAATTTTTCTGCGGCTGGCTTTGTCCCTTTGGGTTATATATGGACTTACTAAGCCGGCTTAGAAAGGCGCTTAGGATAGAGCATCTAAACTTTTCAGACCGTTTTAACGAGAAGTTTCATCAACTTGGTTATGTGATTCTAGCCCTTATCTTAATCCTTAGCGTCATTTTTGGGTCGCAAGCCATAATTGGAGCTCAACTTGTTCCTGGAACAGAAAAAGGTGGCTTTGTTTACAATTACTTTTCAGCGCCTTTCTGCCAAGTTTGTCCAATGAAGCCGCTGTGCGTGCTGTTGCAGACTTCAGTAGGGCTTATGAGACCTGAATGGCTTGTCGAATCGACAACTGGCGATTTCTATCAATTAGGCTTTTACTTGACGTCGCTAAACCTGTTTGTGCTTGGTTTAGTCACAGTAGCCGCCTTCTTATATCGACGCGTATGGTGCCGAATTTGTCCCCTTGGTGCTTTAATCGGCTTTTTCAACAGGTTTCCCCCCTTCAAGTGGATATCCGGAGTCCGACTAGAAAAGGTTGAGGAGAAATGCACCAAATGTGGCATTTGCAAAAGAGTATGTCCCACCCAAGTTAAGGAGGTTTACGAGGAGAAAGGTGGAGACGTAACAACCTCCAACTGCCTTCTTTGTCTACGCTGTGTCGAAATGTGTCCCTACGAGGACTGCCTTAAATTCAAAGTTGCTGGAAAAACAGTTTGCAAATCACGAAACTGGCTTGATTAAGCTTAAATGGAAACTTAAACCGTAATATCGGATGAGATAAGATGAAAAAAATCATGTTAGCAGCGATAGTTTTTTCACTAGTAGTAGCCATTTTTCTATTTGCTTCTGCGATTGCACAATCGCCGCTTCAAACAATATATATTAGAGCGGATGGGGATCTCGATCCCCCTACCGCGCTAATTCGACGGGACGGAGATCTATACACTTTCACTGGAGACGTTTTTGCCCGTCTCAATATACAGAGAAGTAACATCATCATTGACGGAGCGGGTTATACGTTGCGAGGACCTTACAATGGTACGGCAACAGACATATGGATTATAGGTCAAGGTCCTGAACAATTTACGAACGAAACGCTTGTTCCTTGGGTAGTAGGTATTGACTTAGGGCACGCGAATGTTAACGGCTTGATTATTAAAAACTTGAACGTTAAGAACTTCAGCATAGGCATGTACCTCTGGACTGAAAACAATACAATCGCTGGAAACGCTGTTTCAGAAAACATAGTCGGCATCCTGCTCAGCGGATGTAACAACATAATCACCAGAAACTACATAGGTATGAATGATATGGGGATTTTTTTCGGCGTAAACCAGCCGGGAGATGAACCCTTAAACATAACTCTCACACACAACAGCTTCATTGATAACGATGTACACTTCAGCGGTTGTTTCTGCGAGGGCTACGACACGACTGAAACCATGCACACATGGGATGATGGCGAAGAAGGCAACTACTGGAGCGACTATAACGGAACTGACGCTAACGGCGACGGCGTAGGCGACTCCCCATATGTGATTGACGTCCAGAACCAAGATCGCTATCCGCTAACGAAAAGTCTAGCTATTCTACCAACTGCACAGTCAAAATTATCGATTGAAATATTAATGGCAGCTATCGCGTTACCCATAACAGTCGTTATCACAGTGATTGCTTACAGAAAACGAAAGCGGTAAAATAACCCCTTTGTATTTGATTGCTTCTTCAATGCAACAAAACATACTTTAGCGCTCTTATGTACAAGACTTAAATGCTATAGCCAAGTCTGCTTTTAATGAAGAATAAAGGGAACTCGAAAAAATGTCTTTGCTACCTAGCATTTCCAACCCGTACGTTCAAGCGTTGGCCGTTGGACTATTATACGGGTTAATTTATTGCACTTCATCATGCCTGCCATACATTGCAAGCTACATCGCAGGTATTGGCGCGGACTTCCGAAAAGGAGTTATAGTGACGCTTGTCTACAATGGAGGTCGTCTAACCGCCTACGCCTTGATTGGATGCTTGATAGGAATATTCAACGAAGTGTTCAGGTTCGCGGTTAATGAATCCTTGCTTGTCGCTTTTCAACAATACTCTTCATACGGATTCGGCATAGTAACCATAATCATCGGAATTACTATACTTTCAAAGAATTGGAGAATCCCCCGAGATTGCAGTGCAGAATGCAATAAAAGCCCAGAATTAAATAAAACTGTCAGAAGATTTGATGTGCGTGCCTTTTCACTGGGTTTCAGCAGAGGATTTATTATATGCCCGCCCTTGGCGTTTCTTCTCTTGTACTCTGTACCCTTCGCAACTCCGATTGACAGTTTCTTCGTGGCAGTATTGTTTGGGTTAGGAACTGCACTTTCTCCAATGCTATTGCTAAGCGGGGTCACTGGCTGGCTTCTTAACAAAGCTCCTTTATTCAGAAAATGGCTCTCAATAGCAGGTGGCGGAATACTTGTCGTTCTAGGACTCCTAACTTTGATAAGCACAATTTTTTTCCCGGCTACTTGAAGTCGACTGGCTAATCAGCTTCCACTTTTCCGCAACCCTAAGAGACCGGTTCCTCCAACTCTATCTCTGATGACATACTGGAAACTTTTCCGTCTCTCATGTAGAGCAACCGGTCCGTGTACTCCTTGACGTAGCCCGCGTGTGTAACTGCCACTACCGTTTGACCCCGCTCCCTGCTGGCCTCATGGTACAATCTCATAATCTCCTTTCCAGTCACCGTGTCCAAGTTGCCCGTAGGCTCATCCAAAAGCAGAACCTTCGGCTCGTTGACAAAAGCCCTCGCAATCGCCACCCTCTGTTGCTCCCCCGCGCTCAACCTCACAGGCAATCGGTTAGCCTTTCCCTTTAACCCTACGGCTTTCAAGAGGCTCAAAGACCTTTCAACTCGCTCAGTCTTAGCCATGCCTGTTGGAGCCAACGCAGCCTCCACGTTCTCAACAGCCGTCAACGTGGGTATAAGATTGAAACATTGAAATACGAAACCCACTTTCTCCCGCCTAAACTTAACCAACTTCGCTTCGCTCAAACCTGAAACCTCCACCCCATCTACAACAACACTACCCGCGGTCGGCTTATCAAGACCTCCCAACAAGTTAAGAAGAGTCGTCTTGCCGCTTCCAGAAGCCCCTACTATTGTTAAAAACTGTCCCTCAGGAACCTCCATCTCCACGCCGTCGACTGCACGAACTTCGCCACTCTTCAAACGATAAATTCGCGAAAGACAGTGCGCTTCAATAACATTTGCATTTCCCGTATTCTTCACCCTCCTAAACAGTTCTTAAAGCCTCAGCAGGGGCAAGCTTCGCTGCCCTCCATGACGGATAAAAACCTGCTGCTAAACCGCTAATTAACGCTACACCGAAACCTGCTGTTAAGACAATAGGCTCAACAACAAAGATTCCGTCCATAATTGAAAGGAAGTACCAAGCTACGCCGTAGCCAACAACACAGCCCACCAAGCCACCGATGGCACCCTGTAGCGCTGACTCGATGAATATTTGGCTCACCACGTCAGACTTACTCCACCCAATCGCCTTCAAAATGCCAATCTCGCGTTTACGTTCCGACACATTAGCAAGCTGCGATCTAACCGTAAAAAGCACGGCAACAACAGCAAGTGCAATTGAAATGTTCCAAGCAGTTTCTTCTCCAATGGTAATCACCTCTGAGGTCGCTGCAGCTAGATCAGAAGCTGTTATCGGCGTTGCACCCACCCATCGTCTCGTCAACTCTTCAGATATAGTATCTACCTTTCTAGGGTCGCTGATTCTGATGAGTGCAACGTTAACCAAACCTGTGCTGTCATTTGGCAACGCTTTTTGGCCGATTGGAAGGTTCACGTAGATATGAGACGGCAAAATGTTTGCGGCGTCAACATTTACCAAGCCAACAACCTCGTACACGCCTTTAATGTATTGCACGGTAGATCCGACGGTCAAGTTGTTAAGTCGTGCGTACTCGCAGTCAACAAGCGCCACCGCCCCATCTTCAGTTGTCAGGTAGCGTCCTTGAACCACGTTGTTTGGCAATACGGCGTTAGTTTTCGTCTCGGAGGGGTTTATGCCTGTGAACACCACGGCGCCTATCCGATGCATCAATACAGGAACCGCGTGGTCAACGCCGTCAACTTCAGCGATTTCGGCGATGTCGGTTTGGTTGAAAGGAAACGAGAAAAGATGGTTAGCTATGTAGCAACCGGTTCCTGAAGGAACAACAGGGGCTGAATAAATCATAATCATGTCTGTGCCTATTTTCTTAAGCGGTTCTACAGTGGTTGCTTCCCAACCTCTAGCGGTTGTGACAAGCGCGACTAGGGTGGCGACGACAATTATGAAACCCGCGATGTTCGTAGCTGTCCTGATTTTCCTTCGTCGCAACTCTTTCAAGGCGTAAACATGCGCTATCAACTGGGGGCAACCTTCATTTTTAGGTTAATATGTAGTGCATATTTAATTTTCGGGAAAACCATCAAATTCGTTCTTAGCAATAACAAAAGCGAACACTGTGGTATCTTACGAAAAACTTTTTTTGTGGATGATTCCGTATCTATCTTGGTGCATTTTGTTATGAAAAAATACGACTTAATCTTGATAGGGACGGGTTCTGGTATGGAACTAGTTGCCGCGATGACTCAGGAGAATCCTAACCTGCGCGTTGCGGTGATAGATAAAGATCCGCCTGGAGGAATATGCCTGACCAGAGGCTGTATTCCTTCCAAGCTTTTGATATATCCCGCTTCTGTTGTAAGAACAGTTGAAAGAAGCCACGAATTCGGAATCAGCGCTGAAATCGAGCGTGTAGATTTCAAAGCCGTCATGGAACGTATGCGCTCAATTATTGACCGCGACGTTAACATGATACGAAATGGGATTTCACAATCGAAAAACATAGACTACTACGTCGCACAGGCTGAATTCACAGCTCCATACACAATTAAGGTAGGAAAAGTAACAATCACCTCAAAAACGATTTTTCTATCTACAGGGTCGAGACCCTCCATTCCGCCAGTAGAGGGGCTCGAAGAAACAGGTTACTTGACAAGCGACACCATTCTCGAGATAACCCAGCTCCCCAGTAGCATTGCCATAATAGGCGGAGGATATATCGCTGCAGAATACGGGCATTTCCTTTCAGCCATGGGGGCAAAAGTTACCATAATAGGTCGAAATCCGCAGTTTATACCTGAAGAAGAACCTGAAGTATCTGCCTTAGCCAAGAGAGAACTGCAGAAACATGTCACCATACTCACAAATAATGAAGTGCGCAAAGCCGAAGCCACGCTCAAGGGCAAAAAGTTGACTGCCGTAGATCGTTACAGCAAAAAAGGGACTGAAATTATAGTTGAAGAAATACTCGTGGCAACAGGACGAGTTCCCAACACTGACATTCTGCATCCAGAGAAAGCTGGGATAGAAACAGATTCCAAAGGTTTCATCACCGCTGATGAGTACATGCAGACTTCACAGGCAAACATCTGGGTTTTAGGTGACGCTGACGGGAAATTCATGTTTAAACACGTGGCAAATCACGAAGCACAAATAGTCTACTACAACGCGGTAATAAAAAAGAAAATCAAAATGGACTACCACGCGGTTCCTCACGCCGTTTTCACTGACCCCGAAATCGCTAGTGTAGGGTTGAGAGAAAAAGAAGCAGTTGAGAAATACGGCAAAGACAACATATTAATCGGATTCTACAAATACGCTGACACTGCTAAAGGCGAAGCTATGAGTTTGAAAGACGACTTCGTAAAGGTAATAGTCAAACGGGATACAGGACAAATTCTAGGCGCGCACATCATAGGACCCGAAGCCTCAGTCCTCATTCAAGAAATTATAAACCTCATGTACACTGAAAACCAAAGCTTAGCACCGCTTAAAAGAGCTATGCACATACATCCATCCCTAAGCGAGGTAGTGGCAAGAGCTTTCCAATCCTTCATGACCACTGACCAATACCAACATTTTCTAGAGAGACATTCTGGTCTACCACTGCAATGAGAGAAAGATTGAACAGACAAGGTCGCATTGGAAAGACATTTCTCTTTACAAAAGTATGCGTTAACGAACTGAATTTGTAGCTCAGTTTTTGCTAGTAAAATAGACATGGCACTCTTCTAATGGCACAAGTTTCATGTTTCGAAAAGTAGCGGCGCCCGTTAAGTCGCACCACAAATATTAAAGTAGCGCGCACTTCTAATAAATGGCGAAAAAACAGTGTGCAGAATCGTGATTCCATGCAGGAGAATGGCTTTCCTTCATTCCAAGACAACTATGGTTCTCCAATGACACGCCGTATTGAAGATTGGAAATCACGGCTTATAGATTTGTCACGGCGAAATAACTTGTTGTATTTCAAGCCCAGCAAAAGAAGGAATATTTCTGTTTCTAGCCCGAGCATGGAGAGCCTTTTCAACAGGCTTGTTTTACGAAAGCGGCGTCTGGAGTTTTGGTATCCTCCTGAGGATTTCGAATTGTCTAAACGGCAAGTGCAAAACAATACAAACTTTTCTTTCCTTGCTGAAAAAGCCAGCCCAACAACCAAGCAACTGGTGTGCGAAGGAACCAGCAGAACGGACCTCGAGAAGATACTGAAGAACCTTTACAGGCGTTCACTCATAGACTATAGAGAGCGCGGCGTGCGCATATTGCACGCTACCTTTGGAATGTTGGTTTGGAAGGAAAAAGAAACAGGTGAGGAAACCCGCTCCCCTCTTATACTCGTGCCAATAGAGCTCGCTAGGGAATCCTTCCGAGAACCCTTCGCTATTTCAGTTCCACCCATAGAAGAAGAAGCAGTTTTAAATCCTGCTTTGCAGGTGAAGCTTAAAACAGACTTTAAAGCCGAGCTTCCGCATTTGCCTGAATATTGGGAAAGCCAAAGCTTGCTCAACTACTTGAGCGCCGTGACCCAATTCGCTAACGAACTAGGCTGGAGAGTAGAAGCCACCGTAGAAATTGGACTTTTCTCTTTTCACAAGTTGGTAATTTACAACGATCTTGATGCAAATGTTGGAGTAATCACGCAGCACCCTATAATCAGAAAAATTGCCGGAATCAACGATGAGCCACTTGAAAGTATTTCTCTGCCTGAAGAAAAAGACGTAGACAATATACAGCCACCTGAAAAAACATTCCAAGTCTTAGATGCAGATAGTAGTCAACGCGTTTCAATTGAGTATGCATTGCGCGGGCAAAGCTTTGTGATGCAGGGTCCTCCTGGCACTGGCAAAAGCCAAACAATCGCAAATATAATCGCAGAATCCATCGCCAACGGAAAGTCCGTTTTGTTTGTGAGCGACAAAATGGCTGCCCTAGAAGTGGTTTATAAGCGGCTCCACGAGGTTGGACTCTCTTCATTCTGTCTGGAACTTCACAGCAGCAAAGCCAACAAGCGCGAAGTGGTTGCGGAACTTAAGAGATGCCTCGACGAGCACCTCGTTCCCCGCAAGCTGCCGTCAGTACATGACTTTGAAAAAATGGTGTTGCTGAGGGACAGCCTGAACAACTACGTAATCGCGCTTCACCAAAAACGCTTTAACCTGCAGAAAAGCGCTTATGACGTACTAGGCGAGCTCTCAACTTTGGAATGCGTTCCTTTTGTTGCAGTTGAATTGCCAAATCTTGGACGTTTGACTCCTCAAAGAATGCGTGAACTAGAGGATTTGATGTCGCGCCTGAAAAGTGTCTGGCAAGTAATGGAAGACCCCGACTTTCCATGGCGCGGGTACCGAGAAACCGAGTACAATCTAGAAGTCCGCGCAGAAGTGTCAACCGCTATCGGCGACCTACTTTCAACAATAGAAGTGCTCAAAGTTGAGGCAGGTAAATTCGCGAACCATTTAGGTCTCAGCACCCCGTCAACATTTGAGCAGATAGAATGGCTGATCGAAGTTGGCAATCGTCTGTTGGAAAGCCCTAAACCTGAAGCAAGCTGGGTTATGCATCCTAATCTTAACAAGCTCATTTCCGAATCAGAAGCACATTTGGCTCTGTTTGAGTGGTGCAAGGCAACCCGGAATCATTTACTGGAACGTTATAGCAAAGCTTTGTTCAATTTGCCTCTGACTATATCGGCGGAACTTGAAGCTGCGCTTTCGGCAATCGACAAACTGCTTTTGCACTCGGGTATAGAACAAAGCGAGCTTCTTCAAAAAAGCGAAAAACTCTTGGATTTTGCACGGCACACTCAGGTTCTTTATGCAAAATGGAGTGAAAAGTCATGGCAACTTGCTCGGATGCTAGGATTATCAACGGAAAACCTTACACCTGACCGCGTCAGGCAATTATCTCAAATTGCACTTATCTGCTTCTCAGAGGATAAACCCGAACCGGAATGGCTGGACCCGAATCATTTTCAGCGAGTGAAAGAGGAATTTCCACGTATAAAAAAGGATTACCAAGAACACAAGGGTCTCAAGCATAAGCTGGAAAAGACGTATACACGCGAATTTTTCAAAACAGATCTTGATGAACTAATAAGCCGCTTTAACAGTCTGTACAAAAGTCCCCTGAGATGGTTCCGCTCAAGCTTCTACCGCGACCAAAAGCAAATCGCGTTGCTAACACATGACGGCAAAGTCCCCCAATCTGTACTGCAAGATTTGCTTGACTCACGCAAACTGAAAACGTTAAGCGCAGAGATTGAATCTTCTGCTGAGTCAGTTAAAGATCTACTCGGTCACTTTTATAAGGGATATGCAACAGATTTTGAACGGGCAGAAAAGGCGATCGAAATCACATCAGAGCTCTTCAGACAGGCTGGTGCCGTAGCGATTCCTGAGAAACTGACAAAGCTAGTTTCGTGCGGGTCAGAGCCGCCGCTTGTAATCAGACAACTCGGCAATGAGCTAAAAGAGTCGTTTGAAAAATGGAACGAGCTTGCTAAAGAATTAGCCTCACTGTTGCCGACCTCACGTTTGCCTACCTCAAGTTTACCTCTCTTCGAGACGCCTATAGCAATGCTTCAAGACTGGGCAACCGCTGTTGACAAACAATTAGTAATTCTTTGCGAAATAACAAAAGAAACGTTGAAGACAAGCAAAGGCGAAGCTCCACAGAGCTACAAGCAAATAATTGATGACTTGAAAGAAGCTGAACAAGTCAGAAAGAAAGAAGCCGCGGTTCTCAGAGAACATTGTATTCTCCAAACGAAATTCGGAATCCGCTTCGCAGGTCTCGAAACATGCTGGGAAGAAATCCTCTCAGTTCTTAACTGGACAAAGAATCTCCGGACTTTGTTTGATTCATCACGGGTTCCCGAAGCCTTCGCGGATATTGTGTCGCTCGGAGCTGAAAATGCTCCATCCGACAGCGATCTGATTAGCAGTTATGATGCGACCGTGAAAGCCTTGGCAAATCTGGTTGCTCGTTTCGAAACCGAGCTTAAACATCGCGGTCAGAAACTACAGGAATTGAGTCTTGAGGCAATGCAAAACAGGGTCAAGTGGCTCCGGGAACGAGTAGATGACCTGCAAGTTTGGGTTGATTTTAAAGAAACTAAATATGCTTTCTCGCTGAGAGGCTTGTCTCCATTTTTTGAGAGGCTTGTAGACGATCCTCCTCCAGCCAATCAGCTTCTTGACATTTTCCGCAAAGCAGCTTACCAAGAATGGCTTAATAACCTGTACGAGGAAGACCCGCTTTTAGGTCAATTTAGAAGAGAAAAGCATGAGCATTTGATTGCCGAGTTCGTAAAGCTTGACCAAGAGCTGATTCGCCTTTCCCCGAACCGAGTTATAGAGGCTGCAAACAGCAGAAAGCCACAGGACATACTTATCCAAGCTAACGACTCCGAAGTAACTACCTTACTCAAGGAGGCGTTGAAAAAGCGGCAGTTAATGCCGATCCGCAACCTTTTACAAAAAATTCCTCATCTGCTTTCAAAGCTTAAACCTTGTTTGCTCATGAGTCCAATATCTGTCAGCCAGTTTCTACCCTCTGAGCTAATGAGATTTGACCTGATTCTTTTCGACGAAGCATCTCAGATTGTTCCTGAGGACGCAATAGGAACTATTTACCGCGGAAAAACAATCGTGGTCGCAGGCGACAACAAGCAGCTACCGCCTACATCCTTTTTCCAGAAATCCCTGCTTGAAGACATCGACTGGGACGAAGTTAAAGATGAAGACGTTGAAGTTTTCGACAGCATCCTCGACGAATGCGCGGGAGTTGGCTTGCCCGTTAAGACTCTCCGGTGGCATTACCGAAGCAAACATGAAGGACTAATTGCATTCTCCAACCGACACTTCTACGATGGAACTCTCATAACTTTTCCATCAGCGATCGCAAAGGACGGAGGTTTTGGAGTAAAGCTGTTTCATGTTCCAAACGGCGTCTATGACAGGGGCGGGCGCAGAGACAACCTTAAAGAAGCGGAAGTCGTTGCCGACTTAGTTTTTGAACACTTCCAGAAGTATCCTAAAAAAACTCTTGGAGTGGTGACTTTCAGCATAGCACAGATGGATGCTGTTGATGAAGCGGTTGAACGCCGACGCAGGCAGCAACCAGAATACGATCACTTCTTCAAGGAGGACCGACTAGAAGGATTTTTCGTCAAGAATCTAGAGAACGTTCAAGGCGACGAACGCGACGTAATCATACTCAGCCTCGGCTATGGTCGCGATCCTGAAGGTCAACTAACCCTGAACTTCGGACCTGTAAACAGGGCTGGTGGCGAGCGCCGACTAAACGTTGCAGTAACACGCGCTCGAGAAATGACAATCCTAGTCTCTTCCATTAAAGCTATCGACATGGATATGAAATCAGCCAAGTCAGCCGGCACTTTCATTCTAAATGCTTATCTCGAATATGCTGAAAAGGGTCCAGAAGCATTGAAGTCAGATACTCGCAAAGTAGCCGAGTTTGTGTCTCATATTGAAGAAGATGTGGCGATGGTACTTCAGCGCCTCGGCTACGCTTCCGTAGCTCACGTAGGGTGTAGCTGTTGCCCCATCGATATAGGTGTGGTTGACCCAGACAATTATGTATGTTACCTTTTGGGAATAGAATTTGACGGCGCAACGTACCAGAATAGCAATAGCGCAAGGGACAGAGATAGGCTCAGAGCGCAGGTGCTAAGGCAGCTCGGCTGGCGAATTCATCGCATATGGTCGCCCGCATGGGTCGCAAGAAGAGATTCTGAAATCAGACAGCTGTCACATGCTCTGGAGAAAGCTCACAAGTTACAGATAGGGAAGGAAGCTCCAAGCACAGACGTTGACCTTGAAGAGGATGATGCTGATTATTTGCCCCAAGAAGTTGACGTTCAAAAGATTCAGTTTGCAGGCATCGAAAAAATCGGCGTTCCCTACAAAGTGCATGAGCTTAAAGCAGAATATGCGCCGTCTGTAAAGGATCCATCCTCTAAACGTGGATGGAAAGTTCAACCCAATGAGTTCCACTTTCAAGAAAACCGTCAACTGCAAGCTCGCCTCTTGGAAGGACTCATACAGGAAGAGGGTCCAATCCACTTTGACTACGCAGTTAAAAGACTAGTGTCCGCGTGGGGACTGAAAAGGAAGAACACCAAGATAGTTCACGCTATAAGAGAAGCGCTTAATCTCTTAATCGTAAAGGAAAAAGTAGTTGTAAAGGGTCATTTTCTTTGGCCGCTCGGACTCCAAGAGGTTCAAGCGCGTGTTCCAGTCTCTGGGGTTCCGGAATCAAAAAGGAAACTTGAGCACATTCCTTCTGAGGAAATCGAAAATGCTATGAAAACCATTGCACAGTACGCTCTAGGTATAAGTGCTGAATCGCTAATAGCTGAGACTGCAAAAGTTTTTGGCTTCAATCATACAGGGTCGAAGAGCCACAAAAGGTTTTCAGATATATACAAGAGATTGCTGTGGGAAAAGAAGCTAGTTTGCGATAATGATTTGGTCACCGTCGCTTAGCTCAAAAGCCGAAAATTGACGGTTTCTTTTCCTTGTTTTCTCCGTCCTGTTCATTCTCTTCAGTTATGTGGTGCGCAACGTGGATTGCTAGTCCTGTTGCAGCGCCCGCTGAAAGCCCGAGGAGAAGTTGAACAAGTTCTTCATATCGATAAATCAATCCTACCACTACGAGCCCGTCAAAAATCAATGCGATGGCGAGATAACCATAACACCACGTTTTGATGCTTGTTACTCTGGGCTGATTTATGCCAATACCAACTAACACGCTGAACATTATTAGAAAACCTATTAACACGAAAATCAAACGTTCTCCCCTCGCTATGTAAATTACTGTCTTACTCAAACCCGCTTAATAGCTTATCTGCTCACATAAGATTTATTCAAAAACGCTGTTGAACCGCTACCTTTTTTACTAAACCATACATGTGATAAACCTAAGTTGGTGACCGCGTTGGCAAAATTTGATCAAAGACACTGTCACAAATGGGCTATGCTGTTGTGTGAAAGACGGGAGAAACTGAATCAAGCCTTGACTGCAATAGCTAACGAAGTTTTTGATGAGGCGAAACGTTTGTTCCGAGAGGTTTTCAACGGCGTTTCCAGTGGCAAATATGCTGAACCTGGCATGGCGGGCTCGCTCTTGTACCACATGGCTATGGTCACCAAAATGGAGGCCGAAACACGTTTTCTATTAGAAGAATTAGGGGAAGAAATGCCTGATATAACTGAGCAACTAACGCGCTTCTACGGCGACTTCACTTCTGATGTGAGTGAGCTTATGGAAACAGTTGTTTCGCTTAATGTTGACCCGCGTGGAGTTGCCGCCAAAGCAAGTTTGGGAAACGATGAAAAAATAGAGGTGTTCACCAATTTGGCTGAAAAAACCAAAGAAGTAGAGGGCATGTTCAGCGGTAAAAATCCTAAAACAAGTGAACACCTTGAGGGCTTGTTCAGGGACTGGTCGCAGCACATTATCGAAATGCGTTTGCGACAAGAGTATGAAACCATGAAAGGCTTCTTGATCACAGCGGCGCTCGCAAAAACGGAGGGCGTACCGCGACTTAGGGACGCAATGAAACGGGTGCAAAAAAAGTTCGGTGAAGAAACCGTTCGAATAGCGCTTGAGGTTACGCTCAATGTTGGGATGCGGAGGGAAAACTTGCAGACGATAATGTTGAGCGACCACTTCATCAACTACGCAATGGATATGGCGAAATTGGATGGGCGCATGCAGTTTTTGAACTGCCCTATTTTTGGCAGCCACATGTATATCGCTGAAAAATTAGGCGTAACAGATGATGTGACCTCTCTTTTCTGCACTTATTTTTGCTACGCTCATGCTAAGGCAATGTTGAACACTGTTCTTCCTTTCACGTTTGAGCTGTGGCAGCCTCAGCGGATGGCAACCGCCGAAAAATGCGAGTTTTACCTTAAGCTTGCCTACTCTCCTATCGCATCTGAATCCGCAAAGTTTGTTCCACTAGTACTTTCTTGGAACGTAACTCGTAAATGCAACTTGAAATGTCCTCATTGCTACATAAACGCCACGGCTCAAGAGCCCATTTACGAGCTGTCAACTGAAGAAGCCAAAAATCTCATAGACCAAATCTGCGAAGTCAGCAAGCCCCTCCTCGTTTTGAGCGGGGGCGAACCTCTTCTACGGCAAGATATATACGAGCTTGTCCGCTACGGCGCCTTAAAAGGTTTGAAGATGGGCTTGGGAAGCAACGGAAGCCTCATTGACGATGATGCCGCTAAAAAACTCAAGGAAGCAGGAATAGAAACCGTTTCAATCAGCTTGGACTCGCACATTCCAGAGCAGCATGATAAGTTCAGAGGTGTAAAAGGTTCATGGGCAAAAGCTGTTAAAGCCGTCAAAGCCCTGCGGAAAAAAGGCGTGCTTGTACAGATAAACACTACGGTAACTCAGCAAAACTACAACCAAATTGACGACATAATGTCGATGGCTGAAAAACTTGGGGTGGAAAACTTTCACTTGTTCTTTCTAGTGCCTACTGGAAGAGGCGTGAAAATCACCGACATATCTCCTGCTAAATATGAAAGTATGATCAGGACAACTTTCGGGAAGGCTGCTCGGCACAAACTTAACGTGAGACCTTCGTGTGCGCCTCAGTTCATGCGTATCGCAAAGGATATGAGTCTGAACATGAGCCGGTGGATTAGAGGCTGCATCGCAGGATTGTACTACTGTCGTGTTTATCCTAATGGGGACATAACTCCGTGTCCTTACCTTCCAATTAACCTTGGCAATATACGCGAGAAATCATTCAAAGAAATATGGTTTGCCTCAGATATGTTCAAAACCTTGCGCGATTTTGACTCTCTGAAAGGCAAATGTGGCGAATGCGAGCACCGTGAAGTATGTGGGGGTTGCCGTGCGCGCGCGTATGGGCTTTCAAGTGATTTTATAGATTACTGCGGAGACCTTCATGAACCTGCTGGGTTGAAGGGAGACTATTTAACTGAAGATCCGTGGTGTGTTTATCAACCAAAGAAACCCCATTAAAAAGGTAACAAGGGCAATTGCGCTGTTTTAGTGTCGCGCTCTTACGGTGGCTTTAATCTTCTTTTTCGATAGTTTAGAAATCTTGATTTGGACTTTGCTTAGTACTTCTTGTACTGCCCTTTGTGCTTCAGCTTTGGTTTGAAATGCTTCTTCAAGTTCTATCCACGGCAAGCTATTATCAAGTTTTATCCAAGCCGAATACATTTTGATTCACAATCTAAACTTGTCGCGAAAATACTTTCAAGCGTGACAAATTAAACTTTTGTGAAGCTATACTATATATTCGAAATACTCTTAGAAAGTTATTTAAGCGATATACAACTTCTCAATTAAAAGTTAGGAGTGCAAGTTGAAGTGGTACTTGGCAGCCTACAAGCACACGTGCCGATAGAGAGGTGCCTGTAGATGGCTGAAAACGAACAACAGCTGCGACGGGAAAAATATGAAATTAGCCTACAATTCCCATCGTCTATTCGACGCCCTTCCAGCGATAGCTCAATGCAAAATGCCAAGAACCTCTATTAGACCGATTAGTTACTTGTCAAAACCTTTTGGTAAATTTTCCTGTCCTCTTTTTTGTTTCTTTCTTCATTTTTCGGTATACTTGGGGAGGAGTCAATAGGCTGTGTCGCATGCTGGCATTTCCAAAAACTTCTGGGAAATGTTTAAAGAGACATCATTGACTTTTTCTTTTGGTTTGGGTGGGCTGTTTGCTGGTATTATGCTTGCTTCTCAACTCGGCATTTTCAACCTTTCACCATGGATTATAACCCTTTACCCTATTGTTATCAGCGCGAAAGGTGTTGGTAGCGGTCTGTTAAGCGGTCGCCTAAGCACGGGACTTCACCTCGGTACAATTCATCCCAGATTTTTTGGTAACACAAAAAACTTTTACAAATTGATTGAAGCCTTGATAGTCTTAAATCTGGTCACCAGCGTCACAATCTGCGCAATATCTCTGGTTTTTGGTTATCTCCTCTGGGATATAACGATGGCTGATTTCCCAGCTATGTTAGCCGTTGTTGTGGCAACCATGGCTTTAGGCCTGTTGCTTTCATTCGTAACTATAAAAGTCTCTTTCATTTCCTTTGAAAGAGGTTTAGATCCTGACGTAGTTGTGTACCCGATAATGTCAACGGTCGCCGACATTTTCATTACCATATGTTATATTGTCGTTCTCAATCTGTTTTTCATTGGCACTTTAGGGCAGTGGATTGTTGGTCTATCTTGTTTGCTTCCTGTGTTCCTTGTCTTTTACATCTTATCCAAAAACTTACGCGAAGTCGAGTTTATTAAAACCCTCAAGGAATCGATGGCTACCATGTTGCTTGTAGCTTTCATGGTTAACGTAACTGGAACCCTTCTTCTTGGAATAAGCCATTTCGTGGTGGAGCGTCTAGAAATTTACACCATTTACACTGCTTTGATCGGCATGATCGGTAACGTTGGTTCCGTTATCGGCTCTACCGCCACAACAAAACTTGCTTTAGGTTTGCTTGCTCCTTCTTACTCTTCAATGCGGAACCATGCAAAGAACATATTCAGTGCTTGGACTGCTTCAATTTTAATGTTTATCGTCCTAGCAGTTATGTCTCTGTCAATATACGGCATGTTTTCATTTTCCTCCTTTTACACACTGATTTCAGTTGTGCTAGTTACCAACGTCCTAGCCGTGGCAACAATAACAATTTTGACTTATTCGGTTTCAATCTTAACTTTCAAAAAGGGTTTAGACCCTGATAACTTCGTTATCCCTGTCGAAAGCTCATTAGCTGACAGCGTGACCTCCATTGCTATGCTTGTAGCTTTGCTTTTAATAATGTAACCGCGAAAAAGAGTATAATTAAAATATTTCATGACTGATATCTAACTGCGGAGTGCCTCTAAAAAGCATGCCACAATTCGAAAAGATAGAATACAAACCCATTCCAGTCAGCGATCTTCTGCTGGAAATGAAGAATCTCTCCGAGCTTATGATTGATTTGGCTTACTCAGCGGCTTTGTTTAACGACAAAGAGCTTGCCGAAGACGTTATTGAACTTGAAAGTCGAATTGACACTTTAGCCTATCTCCTAGACATGGAAATAATGATCGCGGCTAGAGACGCCGAAGACGCAGAGGTCTTGATTGGTGTTTCAACCGTAGCTGCTGCGGCAGATAAAATCTCTGACGCTGCTGCTGACATTGCCGCCATAGTCACACGCAATATAGGAATACACCCCATAATTGGAGAGATTTTTGAAAAAGTTGAAGAGCGACTTATGAAGGCAACTGTCAAGGAAGGCTCCGTGATAGCAGGAAAACGAATAGACGAACTTGATCTGGCTGCAAGAATGGGCGTTGACATAATTGCCATCCGCCGAAACAAAGATTGGATACTGGATCCTGACGAAACTTCACGCGTTTTTCTTGGAGACATTCTAATAACACGTGGAGCCCCAATGGGCATTAAGGAGTTTAAAGACATAGCTGAAGGAAAACTTAGAAAGTTGGAGGACTAACAATGGTGAAGAATAAGCAAGAAATTTTCGAAGAAATAGTAACACAGTTCGTTGAGCTCAAAAACACCTCTGAACTCATGATTGATTTGGCTTACTCCTCACTCATGCTTAACAGCAAGGACTTGGCTGAAGAAGTGCAACGCCTTGAAGAGGCTACGGATAAGATGCATACAGATTTTGAGCTTCTAGCTTTGACAAGCGGGTTCAAGAAAGAAGAGGCTTCTGGATTTTTAGGGCTTATCAGATTGGGTGTGGCGACTGAAAAAATTGCGGACGCAGCAGCTGAGATGGCTGAAGTTGTACTGAGAGATATCGAACCGCATCCTGTGTTGAAGCTAGCCATAAGGGAAGCTGAAGAAACCGTTACCCAAGCTCGCGTTACTGAGGGTTCTCCACTCGTTGACAAAAGTCTGAAAGAAGCTCGAGTGCCCGAAGAAACAGGCATGTGGATTTTGGCCATAAAACGCGGTGAAAAAAGTTTGCGACCCAAACCTTCCACAAAATTTCAGCTAGGAGATGTCCTGATAGCTTCAGGTTATGCTGAAGGTGTTGAGGATCTTCAAAAACTTGCTTCTCCCTCACACCAAGGCAGCATTGAATAGTTTGGATATTTATTTTGACTTCATCAATACTATAAACAGGTAGCTAGTACTACTTCTACAGGAGGGCTAGCAATAGCTCAGATTGAAGAAAAAACCAAGAAAGGTACCGAATATACTTGCCAGAATGTCTCTTGCGGCAAAGTTTTCACAAAGCCTCTTAGAGCTTTGAATCTGCAACAAGATAGTGGAGAACCCTACGATGCTTGTCCTTACTGCTTAACCGAAATAATCCTGCAGGATGAGTCAAATGTTACCTGTGATGCGCCAGAAGAAACCTTCGAAACAGAAGAAACTGAAGAGCTAGAAGACGCTGAAGCTGAAGTCGAAGAGACGGTTGATGTGGTGGAAGAACAGGTTGAACCTCCTGAAGCGCCATCTGAATGTACTCATCACCTTGGGTATTTGAGCGAAAAATCATCTAAAGAGCAGATTCCTGACGAGTGTATGATGTGCAAGGACATAGTTGCTTGTATGCTGAAGAAAATGAAGGCCTAGGGTCGGTTCTTCGCGATACACACACTTCTTTACAACGCTTTGATTGTTTTTTAAAAAAATAACTAGGAGACGATACGTCTGTTGGCTACTTCTCAAGAAACCACTCCAGAAATTGTCACTTCAGTGGCTTCACAATTGAGAAAAATGAACGCTGAACAAGTTACCATTATGAATACTTCCTTTTTGAAGTGATTGGGGCACAATGGCGTTTTGAAGCCAAAGCGGCTTTTCTTTGGAAGGAGACGTTTACATGGTTGAGCTGGAAGAAAAAAGCATGCCATTATTGTTCGCGTTGACAGAGACGTGTGATATTTAAGAATATGCTGTGAACCTAAAATTAAAGAAGGGCTTTTCTTGCCACGTTTTCTCCAAAAACTCTTCTAATCGTGTTTGTAACTTTCTTGATAGTTAACAATAGTTTATGTTTCGGTTCTAGAACGCTTAACCTACAACTCATTAATTCTGCATAATAATATAAACCGAGCGAGTTTCCTAAAATTAAAAAAACCATAGAATTAGGAGGTATTAGGTGTTAGATTGGAGTTTTTGGTGTTTTTAACTTTCCGATTTCGATGTCTCTTCTGCTGTTTCCTCTACTTCGGTCGTGATTTCTTCGATGGGTTTCGGCGGTGGGGTAGTAGCCATTGTCCAACCAATCCATGCGCCTATAAACATTATTGCCACGAAGGCTATGAAAACCGGTAGCGCAATTATCCAGAACTTAACATCAGCCTCAGCGACGGTTAGTCCAATATATCCGACTACGTCAACGAACAATGATGGCATAAACAATGTTATTATGTAGCCTATAGCGACAAGCAGACATACAACGAATATTGCTCCACCTATTGCTTGATCTTTACTCATTCTGTTTCACCATTTAATTAGCCATGTTATTATCTTAAGCCATTTAAAGTTTACCGTACTCACCGATATACTCTCTTCTAAGTAGTTCCCATTTCCCATGTCGCCAAATACTTTTTCTGTTCAGCGGTGAGCTCGTCGATTTTTATCCCCATACTCTTCAGCTTCAATTTAGCAACGGTTTGGTCTATGTCCGTGGGAACCACGTAAACTTTTGGGGAGAGCTTGACAGTCTTAGCCATGTACTCTGCGCACAATGCTTGGTTTGCGAAAGACATGTCCATAACTTCCGATGGGTGTCCTTCCGCTGCGGATAGATTTACCAGTCTTCCCTCGGCCAATAGATGAAGTTTTCTGCCATCTCTCAGAGTGTACTCTTCCAAATTTGGTCTAATTGTTCTCTTAGCTGTCGACATTGCTTCTAAGTCTTTGATACATATTTCAACGTTGAAGTGGCCGCTATTGGCGATTATTGCGCCGTCTTTCATTTTCTGCATATGTTCTTTTCTTATAACGTTGATGTCGCCTGTGGCTGTTATAAATATCTCGCCTATGGGTGCAGCTTCAGCTATTGGCATGACCCGAAAACCATTCATTGCTGCTTCTAAAGCTCTCAGAGGTTTCACTTCAGTGACAATCACGTTTGCGCCCATTCCTTGCGCGCGTGTGGCTATGCCTCTTGAACACCAACCGTATCCGCAGACCACCAAAGTTTTGCCGGCCAAAAGAGTGTTTGTGGCTCTTAAAACACCGTCTATGGTGCTTTGACCTGTTCCGTAACGGTTGTCGAACAAGTATTTCGTGTAAGCGTCGTTTACGGCTATAATCGGGTACTTTAGGCTTCCAGCCTTTTCCATTGCCCTTAGTCGGATTACGCCTGTGGTTGTTTCTTCTGTTCCGCCCTTAATATTCGCCAACTCTTTTGTCCGCTTGCTGTGCAAGGTACCAACAAGGTCGGCGCCATCATCAAGTGTTATTACTGGTTTGTAGTCCAGCACTTTTTCGATGCACCAGTAGTATTCTTCGGTTGTCTGTCCTCGTTGCGCAAAAACGTGAACGCCCTTTTCAGCTAGCGCGGAAGCTACATCGTCCTGTGTGGAAAGGGGGTTGGAACCGCACAAAGAAACTTGCGCCCCTCCCGCCATTAATGTATCTACTAAAACGGCAGTTTCCTTCGTTACGTGAAGACATGCTCCCAGCATTAACCCTTCTAAAGGTTTTTCCTTACTAAACCGCTGTTTTACTTGATTTAACACGGGCATGTGGGCTGAGGCCCATTCACTTTGTAAGTGGCCTTGCGGTGCCAGTGTCTCGTCTTTGACTTTGAATTGTTCCATTTACATTACCTTCTTTTAGGAAAGATTCCTAACTGACTATTTAGCTTTACTTTAAACATGTAATATGATCTTTACCGATAAAGAGCTGCTGCTGTTTTTCTTTCCAAAAAGGTTTAATTATATTTTACCTGAACTTTACGGTGAGAGATGTGAGATTGAGGGAACCTTTCGCCAAGTTTGTTGAAACAAAATTAGGATCAGAGATTTTGTTGATTACCTGCGGTCTTCCTGCAACTTGGAAAACAGAGACTTCCGCGGAGGTCGCAAAAATTAAGAGCTATCCCATTCTTCGTAGTGATTTGCTTCGATTGGAGGTTCTTAAGGGTGAAGACGTATTTAATGCGAAAGTTGCCGGAAATATGAGCAAACGTTTGTCCGTTTATGATGAAATGTTTCGCCGTGCAGATGACCTTGCTGGGAAAAACAAAGGCTTAATCCTGGATGCCACGTTTATCACTCAGGAGCTACGAAGACGCGCAGCTGAGATTGCGGTCAGGCACAACATGACTTTTATCATACTTGAAACAACATGTCCTCAAGAAGTGTCGGTTGCTAGGCTCCAGAGAAGAACTAAGGAGAAGTATGAGTCAAACGCCTTGACTGTGGAGGCGTATCTTGCAAATAAGCGCAAGTTTGAATCCGTTGACTTGGATGACTTAAAGACGCTTTTTCCACAGCTAAAGGTAGTACACTTGATTCTTGACACATGCCAAGATTCTCCAGAAGACTGGTACATAATAGGTATGGAAAAAAGATAACAGGCATTGCCATGATAATAGATTTGCACATTCATTCTCAAAGTTCTGATGGGGCTTTAAAGGCTGAAGAAATAGTTAAGGAAGCAAAAACTCGGAGAATTGGGTTTATATCGATCACAGATCATGATTCAATCGACTGCCAACAAATAGCAATTGATTCAGCTGGCAAAGCTGGAATCCGATATATTTCTGGTGTTGAATTGAACATAAATTTCTTGCAACCAAAGTGTAATCAAGATAAACCCGTATCGCTGGATTTTTTAGGCTACCAATTTGACGTAAAGAACAAGGCGTTAGCTTACAAACTTCGGCAAATGGCGAAATACCGAGAGGAAAGAGCCTCCAAGATTCTGCGCAATCTCAATGCAGAATTCGAAAAAGAAGAAATTGAGAAGCTAACCAATCGCGATTTTAAACAAATTAAAGCTTCAGTTGATGGCGTCTTTGGAAGACCTCACATCGCAGACCATTTGATTATGAAAGGAATTGTTCGAAGCAGACAGGAAGCTTTCGATAAGTATCTTGTGCGGTGCAACGTTCCAAAGTACCCTCTTTACCTTGAAGAAGCGACTAGATTGGTTAGAAATGCTGGAGGAAAAATTGTTTTGGCTCATCCAAACGACCCTAATGGAACTTCCCTTGTAGCGCTTACTAAATCATTGACTGAGCAGACAGCTATAATCAAAGAATCAATGCTAAACTATATTGATGGCATAGAATGTTGGCACATCAGAAACGACGCTCAAACAACAAGTCATTACGTGAGGTTTGCAAAAGAACATGGCTTAATCATGACAGGAGGAACCGACTGCCACCAAAAGCCAACGGTCATGGGAACATTAAAAATTCCAAAATATGTAGCTCATCAGTTTCTGTCATAGCAAACTTTCCCTCAGTTAAAGAAAGTTTGCGTAAGTGGCAGCCAGTTTGAAGTATGCTTTTGCTTCTCTTTCTGCTAGCCCCTTTTCCGTTTTCCCGACGTGGGGGTCTTTCAGTTTGAAGCTAATGACTTTTCCTCTAACGTAAGCTCGGTAACATTTGTAGAATGGTAGAAGTTTAATCAATTCTTGATCTCCAGAATACCTGACGTATTTCTTCACGAAAAAAGTAGACAGATCGGGACGTTCCCTGAAGTCTAAGTCCATAGCTAGAAAGCCAACGTCAGCCGCAATATCAGAATAACTAATCCTATCATTGAATTCTATCGCGTCAAAAATGTAAATTTGATCTGTAACAAAGATATTGCCGGAATGCATATCTCCATGGCAGTCTCTGACTTTGCCTTCCGTCATTCTCTTCTCAAAAATTGACCTGTTTCGCCTCATAAAATTTTCAACTCTTTCAAGTATAAAATCGAAGGTTTTCTTAGCTATTGTTTTGCCGATGAACTCCACTGTCTGATCGAAATTCTCTCTCCAATTTATTTCCACTATTGGATCCAGTTGAAATTCACTAATTCTTCTACTAGTTTCGGCTTTTGAATGAAATTCTGCAATGATCTTGGCTATTATGTCAACAAGCCCCTCCTCTACTTGGTTCTTTTCAAGGAGCCTGCTCATCATATTTTCTTGAGGCATTCTTTTCATTTTCACGGCATATTCAATTGTTTTCCCTTTGCCTTTTATTTTGATGGCATCGGATTTGTTGATTGAAACAACCTCTAAATACATGTCTCCGCACAGCCTTTTATTGAGTTCAAGTTCTCTTTCACAGAAGAAACGTCTCTTTTCAAGCGTAGTGAAATCCAAGAATCCGAGGTTTATCGCCTTCTTTACCTTATAGGCAAATTTTCTGGTTAGAAAGATGAAGGATATGTGAGTCTGGATAAAATCAATACTCATCGGGGCTTCGTCGTATGCTTCAGGCTTCAGCAACGCTTCTACAACTTGCTTTTGATCTATCATTTGGCGAGTCTGCTTCCTTCAAATATTGTCGGCTTTTCTCTTGTGAACAATTCTTAAGCGGATAATATAGAGGTATCTGCACAGACGATTAGGTTCAAATCCGATTCTATAGGCGTCCAAGTAAGGTTTATGACATATTCCGATTTCGGAATGAAAAGTTAAATACGTATCGAAACTCAATATAGCTCGGTGGTGTCGCATGGATATCGAAACAGTCGACGACTTGAAAACTCTTTTAATGGAAATAGGCTACTCGACCAAGGCGATAAAGGAAATTATAAAATGGTACAACTCCGAACCACCAATGAACTAACAAGCCTCGCCCTCATTTATCTCTCATTAGAGTTTGATATCATTCCAATCAAGGCTCTAACAGAAAGCGTATACCTTCCACAAATCTCCACAAGTTACACTCTACATTTCAACCTATGCTAAAGCAGCCTGTAGTCTTATCTAAGCGATAGAGAACTCACCCAAAAAGAAACGGAAAAGACACTACATAATAGTTCGCGTTTACTCTCTGCTTGACAGCACAAAAATATAATCCGCCGTGTCTGCGCACATGTCTGCAGCATGCTCAATAAACTCGATTAAATCGTCAAAAATAACCATGGCTCCGCAATTGAGTTCCGTGCCGTACTTGACAAACAAGCTCTTAGCCCTGAGATACTCTTCGTCAAGTAAATGTTCAATTTCTCCAACCTTTTTGGCTTGCTCCATCGCTTCAGCAGGATTCGATGAAATCTTTTCGATGCTATTGCGCAAAGTTTGAGCTGTTTCTACAAGTTTGGAAGTCATAAATACTGTTTTTTCGCAAAGTTCCTTCGGGATTTTTGCTACTGCAAGCATCTCCAAGCACCTTGCTGCGTCTTTAGTATGATCCGCCAGTGTGTCCAGCCTTTTTACCAGATGCAGCAAGTCTTCGCGGTAGTCAGCCACGAGAGCAATACCCTTGGAAAGCTCCATGAAAACATCTGTTCGCAACTTGTCAACTTTTTCTTCAGCCTCGTACAAATTTTCAATATGCTCCTTGGCTTCCTTCAAGTTTCCTTCTGAAAAGCTTCTAGTTGCCTTATGAAGCCAAGTCACAGTGTCAAAGGCTTTCTCTATCTGCTCATGAGCCAGTTCTAGCCCCTTTGTTTTGCGGCGTTTTTCAAACCAATTGTAGCTTCTTCTTTCCACAGATTACATCTCCATTTACATTATTTGGGGATAGTACGCATATAACCCTTCTTATGAGCAGCAATAATTGCCGCTATTCAAGCGTTCCTTTTTAATTAGCTTCTTCAAATACTAAATAAACTACATTTTTGTCTATTTGGATTCTAAGTTCAGAAAAGAAACGCCTTTCTAAGTCAGCTTCCCATAGCGGCTCTAGCCAGCCCAATTTTCTTCTTCCACACTTTTCGTTGGTATGTTAGTCATTTTCACTTCAATTCCAAGCTTCTCTATCTTAGCTTTCTTTGGAGAACCAGCTACATCAAAAAAACGTGCCTATTTCCTCGTTTGCTCTTTCTCTGAAACCCAGTATTCAGATGACGACCCTTTTGCGTCAACAATATGCTCTTTTTTAAATATAGGTGCTTCATTCTTGTATCTCTCTACGGCTTCTCGTAAAACTGGAAAAAGGTCTTTTCGATGGGAACCAGCTACTAAAACGTACACCATTTCTTCTCCTATGTCAAATTCGCCCAGTAAATGGTGAATCTGAACGTCAACTATGCCTGATTTCTTAGACAGATTATAGCAAATTTCGGTGAGAACTTCATTGGCTTTTTCTTCATAAGCTTCCAGTGTAAGCTTCTGAACTTTTTCTCCCTCTAAGGTTTCTCCTCGAGTTACGCCAATAAAAAGGGTCATCGCCCCGACTTTTTCGTAATTAACGCTTTTCTTAGTGTTATTTATTAGGTCTAAAATAGAGAATGTTCCTTTTTCGTGAACACCTGCTTGTGTAGTCAACCAATCACACCTTCCTCATGCTTAATAAACAATTACACCTGGCTCTAAAGACATTTCGCTTCAACAAACGCAATAAAGAAAGGTTAAAAAGTTGAATTTAGTCGCTCGGAAAAAACGTCCTATTATGGTGTCGGTTTGACTTCTTGCAGTAGGGCTTGAGCAGGTTGTGCTATCAGCTTTGATTTTCGGATGCCAACATGTCTAAGAGGTGCTACTTTTTTAGCTTTATTGTACACGTCTGAAGCTATTTTCCCAAGGACCATTTCTTGAACAAACTGGTCCATTGTCAATATAGCGGCTTTTTCGTTAATGATTTTTTCCATCATATTGCGAATAAGTTCTTCTTGGGATGTTTTTATCCGGGAAAGCGTGAGTGCTGATACAGCGACTCTAAGTTTATAGCTGTCTTTTGTGATCAGATCAAAAAGCCCGTCAACTTTCGTTGTCCTTCTCCTCACCAAACTTCGCAAATAGTCACGGGAATATTCGTGCCCTTTAAACAACGTGTGAGCAGTCTTTCCATCAATCTCGTTTATCTGGAAAAACATTTTCAAGTATTGATGCGAAAAGTCGCTTGTGATATCGTAAAGTGTAGCTTCAATAACTCTTCCTATAAGTTGCTCCCTCTCTTCTGCCGGCAATGCACCTAACTCCACGTTTCCAAAGAACGGCGGCGCTACTACATTGTACCATGCTTTGCTTCGCCACTTGTCGCGTACGCGCTTCGATTTCGAAGACAAGGTTATCCTCCAAATGCGCCTTCATCATTCTCAATGGCATATTAAAAGGTTTAGCGTTCCAAGTTTATCTTCTCTACATCGCCCATGTATTTTCTCAAAACTTTAGGAACAACAACTGTTCCATCTCCTTGCTGAAAATTTTCCAATATCGCTACAATGGTTCTTCCCGTGGCTATGGCGGTCGAATTCAAAGTATGCAAAAATCCTTTTGGAGGTGCCCCCTCTTTTTCCCTGTAACGGATGCCGAGTCTCCTGGCTTGGTAATCTGTGCAGTTGCTGCATGACACAAGTTCTCCAATGTCGAATTTTTTGGCTGCCACTGTTCCAATATCACCCGTACACACGTTAACGACTCGGTAAGGCAAACCAAGTTTCTGAACAAGTTCCTCTGCGTTATCGAGGAGTTCTTCGTGAAGTTTCCACGAATCTTCAGGCTGGCAGAAGATAAACTGTTCTATCTTGTTAAACTGATGCGTTCGGAAAATCCCACGCGTGTCTTTGCCGTGTGCACCCGCTTCTTTTCAGTCTTCTTCTTTCATAACTTCGTTCATGAACATAGCCGCCATAGGATGCTCAGAAGTTGCTATCAAATACAAATCTTCGTTCTCGATTTTGTACAATACTTCTTCGAAATCACCTAAGGCTGTGACGCCTTCATATGGCTCTCGTCTCATTAAATATGGAGGCTCCACAAGCAAATACCCCTTCTTAGTAAGAGACTCCAAAGCAAAACGCATTAATGCCATATCCAAGAGTACGCCTTTCCCCTTCAGATAGAAGAATCTGGAGCCTGTAACCTTTCCAGCTCTTTCAATGTCAATCACATCCAAGTTTACGCCTAGGTCTATGTGGTTTTTAAAGGCGAAATCAAATTCGGGTATGCTACCCCACCTTCTAATTTGGATATTGGCGTTTTCATCGTTCCCAATTGGCACAGTTTCGTGCAATAAATTAGGAAGTCGCATAAGGTACTCGCGCGTTTTCTCTTCTGCTCTGGCTACTTCTGCTTGGATGCCTGTGATTTTACTATCGAGTTTTTTTGCTTTTTCAACTTTGCCGCTAACATCTTTTCCCATTTTTTTAAGCACTGCAATTTCCGTGGTCATAACTTTTCTCTCGTGGCGAAGGTCGTTTAGCTTTGTTAGGTTCTGTCGCCATTCTCTGTCTAACTTTATTAGTGCATCCAACATTTTGCCGTTTTCAGGGTTTCCTCTTTTCATCAGATTATTTTTCACGAAACCGGGATTTTCGCGGATGAATTTGATATCTAGCATTTTTCTCACGGGACTAACTCTATTTTGAAATCCCTTGAGCTATTAATCTTGCGATGAGAAAAACCATCAGAATAACCCAAATCAATACACGCGCTTGTTGAAAACTAAAAAATTAGAAAGAAAATTTGAAATGTTCATTTTGTTAGCCGCGATCTGTTTTGGCTTACTTTTTGCTCATCGTAATTTCTATCGTCGAAACATTTCTGGATTTGCTTTCGCCTTCTCTTGGGGGCATCTCTGTTGTTCCGATGGCTATCTTGGTCACTTTCAAGTCTTTAACGAATCGGTTTCTGGTTATTTCAGCCACGTCAACTGCTGTAGTGATTGCTTGGCCACGCGCTTTTAGTGTTATTTCATCCAAGTTTCCTGATGAGAGACTTGTGATGATCGCCAGTACATAGCTCATTGGAGGTTTGCTTCCGACGAAGACAACATCTGAATTCTCAGTCATTTTCTTCACTCCTTTTTGTTTTTTCTATTGTGTAACGTTGCCGTCTATGCGTTTCTGTCAGCGACAGAGCGTTACTGCCCTACATAATCCAGCATCCTCCTTATAAGTCCGCTGACATAACAAAGCGCTGATCACAAAACCGAAAGATTAGTTGGATCTCCCGCCTTTTGTGGCTATCTCCTCAAAGAATACCATTGGCTTCGCAAACTTTTTGCCTGTCCAAGAGTGCCTGTTGGCAAAACTCAAACCAAATTGCGGTCCAGCTTAAATAATAAGCGTTAACATACAAGTAGCGAGCTAAAATTGCTGACAAAACTTAAACAAAAAGTTCAAAACATGTTGAGTTTAGAAGCGAAAGCGGCGCACAGCATAGGACTGACACCAAACATTGTAAGCCTCATAGGCGTGGCGTTGGCGGCGTTTTCAGCTTTTGTGTATGCGGTGTCACAAGGTCAGCCTTTGTGGATTCTTTTGGCAACGATTCTGTTTTTGGCATCGGGATTCTGCGACGCACTAGACGGCGTCATAGCTAGAATCTACCAACAGATAAGCGTGTTAGGAGGATTTCTGGATTCCCTTTTCGATAGGTACGCTGACGCTGCTGTTTATGCAGGCGTGATAATTGGAGGGTTGTGTGATCCTTTATGGGGATTGGCTGCTTTAGTGGGTTCAATTATGGTAAGCTATAGTCGGGCAAAAGCCGAAGCGGAAGAGATAACGATGGAGTCTGTAGGTATAGCCGAAAGAGCTGAACGCATGTTGATTTTGTCGATCGCAAGTATTGTAGCAATTTTCTGGCTTCCGGCCTTAAGAATCGGAATAATACTTCTGGCGGTGCTCTCGAACTTGACGGTTCTGCAAAGAGGGCTACATGTTTACAGTTCGTTGAAGAAAAGAAAGTAACGATCAGGAAAACTAGCGTTTTCTTCTATAACGTGAGCGTCTTTCGTTTTCGGCTCTAACCTTCACGATTCCTCGATGTACTGCGCATGATATACAGTAATATTTTGTGTCTACCCACGAGCACATGTAAGTGCCTTTCTGTCGTAGCTCCTTAGCCAATTGAGGCTCTACAAAGGACACTCGACGCGTAGACTTCTTTGCTTTGTCACGCGGTACCATCTGTCCACAACTGACGCATTGTACCAGACCGCTGCTTCCTTTGCTACCTTTGGATCTCCCTCGGCTTTTTCGTTTAAACGGCAATTTACTTATGACCTCTTTGGCTTTTCACAAGCAAATAGTAAAATTACTGCTTTATATATCTGATCGTAACTTTAAGAGACATGCAATGTTGGCTTTGGCATCAATTTTAGGAATTATTTTCCCTGTTGGCGAGGTCATCAGGCTTGTGGCTCCAGGTCCGTGGCCTGCTTTGACAGAGTTTGTGTGAACTACTATGCCGACGGAAATGGCGCCTTGCCGATAAATTCTGCCGTAAGAGTGATCAGCGTCAATTATAGCCACTAAATCTCCGAGCCTTAAGTCATCAAGCCCATACTGCTCAATAACGTTTTCATCAAAAAGCTGGATGTCATAATCTCCTGAATTTGTCTGGTTTGCTCCCAAACCTGAACCCATAATGGCTGCGGGAATAATATGCGTTACAGGAACTTCGATTTTCTCTCCGTTTGGTATTGGATCTAAAGCCTCCAAAAAAAGGGGATCCATATTCATAATTTTAACGTCAGTAAAGTCGAAAAGCTTCAAGCCCAACCCAAAGGCTTTTACAAGGATTTTGTCGCCCAGCATGAGTTTTTCTAAAGCTTCTGGTTGAAAGTCAATGAGCACATGTTCTATCCCGCCGTGTTTACCCGTGACAACTCCTTTACTTCCCTTAGCGTCACCAGTAACAATTGTTGCTTCGTTTCCAATGCATGAAAGAACATTGAATGCTGTGTTAGCCATTTGACCGTGTCGGGGGTCATTCTCCTTGTTTTCTGCACTAACACCTGGCTCTACGTGGTCAGCTTCCCAACCGCACGCTGGGTCGCCAATTCTAAGATTATATGTTATCCCGCCTACTCCCGGCAGAATTGAAGGTTTTCCTGTAGCTGAGATATTGTAAACTGATCTGCTAACGAAGGGGCTAGCCACTTCCCCTACAACTGAAAGCTTTATGAGTTTATCGGCGTTTGTTCTCAACATTAATAAACTTCACTCTTGAATTATGTTGTTTATGCACATACTAATAAAATTTGCATAGCGATGTTTTAGGGCAGTGTTTTTGCTCTTTCAAAGTTAGCAACTCTTAAATGTGCGATTACTACTTTCACAAGTGAACGTCAAGACGTGTTAACAATTGTTGGAAGTCTAGGCTATGTCTGATATTGGATTAAGAACAAAGATGGTCGTCAAGGATATCATGAGTAGTCCAGTGATAACGCTAGATGAGGATCAACCTTCAAATAAAGTTGCTACCATTATGGATAAAAACGATTTAGGTTGCGTCATAGTCACGAACAAGGCAGGAAAACCTGTCGGTATAATAACAGAACGCGACCTAGTAATCAGGGTTTTGGCAAAAAATGTTGTGCCTGACACCATAGAAGCCAAGGAGATTATGACATCTCCTTTACTCACGATACAACCGGAAGCAACAATAAGCGAAGCAGCGAGGAGAATGAGCCGTCTGGACATCAGGCGACTTGGCGTAGTTTACAAGGGCAATCTAGTGGGTTTAATTTCAAGCAGAGATATTCTGGGGGTGATGCCTGAACTTATTGAGATTATTCAAGAAAGAACACGGATTGAGGATTATGCCCAAGCTGAGGAAAATATGGTCGCCGAAGTAGCGCCTCTCTCTGGATACTGCGACAGCTGTGGGGGGTTCTCAGAAAACTTGAAAGATGTTAACGGGCAAAACCTATGTGAAGATTGCCGAATAGAATTGGAAACCTGACGCTAAACTTGCGCTGTAGCCGAAGAATCAGTTTCGAATAAAATAAACTTTAATTAGCCTTTTTGTTCGTTATTCACAATAAGAGCGCGTTTAACTTGATTGTTGATTCCGTTTTAACAAACGCCAAGGCATACTTGAATAAGAAAATAGTTGACTGCAGCATAGCGATTGAAAACGGTAAAATCTTCAAAATAGCCAAGGAGTCGCAGATGCCAAACGCTGACGAGAAAACCAATCTCAGAAACATGCTAGTTCTGCCAGGTCTAATTGACGTTCATGTGCACCTTCGTGATGAAGGGAAAGCATACAAAGAGGATTTTTGCACTGGAACCGCAGCAGCAGCGGCCGGTGGAATAACCACCGTTTTTGACATGCCTAATAACGATCCAGTAACCATGAGCACGGAAACCTTGAAGAATCGCATGCGAATCGCAGGAAGGAAAGCTCTAGTTAACATTGGTTTTTACTCGGAATTTCCAAAAGACTTGGGCGAAACCGTAGGGATTGTGGCTCAGGGAGCGGTGGGTTTTAAACTCTTTATGGCTCGTCAAGTTGGCGGTTTAAACATTGACGATGATGAAGCCTTGCAGGAAGCATTCATAGAAGTAGGTAAATTAGGTGTTCCAGTTGCGGTACACGCAGAAGACAAAACGTTGTTGATAGCAAATGAAGAAAGACTTAAGCGAGCAAACCGCCACGATGCAGCGGCCTTCCTGAAGGCGCATTCAGAACGTGTCGAGCTAGAATCGGTCAAACGCATTTTGGAGACAAGCGCGCAAACTGGTGTAAAGCTGCATTTTTGTCACATGACAACTGAACAGGGCCTAAAAGCCGTGGTTGAGGCGAAAAAATCTGGGAGAAACGTAACCTGTGAAGTTACTCCCCACCATCTTTTGCTTTCGAAAACCTATTATCAACACTACGGCTTAATGTTAACGATAATGCCTCCTCTTCGTGGCCAAAGCCACATCGAAGCGCTTTGGAAAGAGGTTGCTGATGGTTGGGTTGACGTTTTAGGTTCAGACCATGCTCCTCACACTTTAAGCGAGAAGTCCTCAAGCAGTGTTTGGAACGTCAAAGTTGGCGTGCCTGGTCTTGAAACAACGCTACCTCTTATGTTGACGATGGTTAGGAAGAACAGAATTTCACTAGGAGATCTAGTTCAGTTGCTTTCAGAAAAACCCGCGAAGATTTTTAATTTGAGAGATCGCGGTGGCTTGGAGCAAGGAAGAAAAGCGGATTTAACGGTTGTAGACTTTAACCGGAAGTACAGGTTTAACGCTTCAAGCTTTCATTCTAAAGCGAAATACTCACCTTTTGATGGTTGGGAAGTACAAGGTAGACCCGTGAAAACCTTTGTTAATGGATTATTAATTATGGATGAACATGAGATTGTGGCGAAGCCTGGTAGCGGCGAAGTGATTCGGGGAGAACACGAGTGAAGTTTATCGCGGATGGAATGCTTGGAAAACTTACCAGATGGCTTCGAATGCTGGGGCAGGATGTTAGGTACTCCAATAAATTTGAGGATGCTGAACTCATTGCGATTGCTGAGAAAGAGCACCGGATCCTCCTCACAAGAGATTTAGAACTTTATCAGCGCGCCATAGGCAAAAGCATTGGCGCTTTTTACGTGGAGGCTCTAACAGAAGCTGAAAAGCTAGCAGAACTTGCTAAACGCTTTGACTTTTCCTTGACGATAGACTTAACACGTTCTCGTTGCCCAAGATGCAACGCTAAAATTCGATTAACACCCAAAGAGACGCTGGCAAACAAAGTTGAAAGAAACACTTTCATCTATTATGACGAATTTTGGAAATGCTCAGACTGTGGGAGCGTCTATTGGCAAGGTTCCCACTGGGACGGAATACGCGCTACTCTCGAAGAGGCAAAGAAAATTAAAAGTTAATAGCCCATCTTTAATTGAGAAGCCACACTAGCGGAATATCCTGAAAGGCTCCGTCTGGCAGCGTTCTTCTGATTGTCATCGGTAAGATACCGGCTTCGAGTTCTTGCAAGGCAATATCAATGGGGTTTGAATAGGCTTCGTTAGCCTCTACCAGTATTGGTGCACCCATAGAAATCTGAAGAGCCCTAGCTCCCACTATCCTTGCTTTCTCAAACCGCGTTATTTTCGGAGGACCTACAGATACTTTTTCTTTCTTAGACGTGTTTTAATACTCCCCAGCGCCTGGATACATTCCGCCAGGAGCTCCTCCCGGCGGCGTTGGTGGCGCCTTCATTTTACCCGAGGCTATAACGTCGTCGATTTTAAGAATCATTGAAGCTGCTTCGCTTGCTGATTTAATTATCTGCTTTTTAACTGTAATCGGTTCGAAAACGCCCTTTTTTGACATGTCTTGGACTTTTCCTTCTAGGACTTCTATCCCAGCCCACGTTTCCCCTTTTTCATGTCGCGATCTTAATTCTGAAAGTATATCTATTGGATCCAATCCAGCGTTTTCAGTAAGCGTTATTGCGACAGCTTCTAAGGCTTCTGCAAAGATTTTGACAGCAAGTTGCTCTCTTCCAGGTAAAGTTTCTGCGTACTTCTTGAGCGCGTTTGCCATTTCAAGCTCTGGAGCGCTGCCTCCTGCTACGATTTTTGGCACTTCAAGTATGTCTCTGATTACGCATAATGCATCATGAACTGAGCGTTCCGCCTCAGCCGTTATGCGTGCTGTTCCACCTCGTATTAGAATTGTAACTGCCCGCGGATGTTTGCAGCCTTCGATGAAAGTCATTTTGTCGTCTCCGATTCTTCGTTCTTCTACAAGAGCTGCATATCCCAGGTCTTTAGACGTGATATCGTCAAGCTTGGTTACTATTTTTCCACCGGTAGCTTTTGCCAATTTTTCCATGTCTGACTTTTTCGCTCTTCGAATTGCTACTATTTCTTTTCTTGCAAGGAAGTGCTGGACCATGTCGTCAATACCTTTTTGACATATGACAACGTTTGCGCCTGCAGCTACGATTTTTTCAACCATACCTTTAAGCATGGCTTCTTCTTGGTCGAGGAACGCTTCAATCTGATCAGGGGTTTCTATATTTATTTTTGCGTCGAACTCAGTCTTCTCAATTTCCAAAGAAGCATCAAGTAGTGCAATTCTGGCTTTTTCAATTCGCTTAGCCATTCCTGAGTGCACAATTTCTTTGTCCAGAACTATGCCGTTTATCAGGCTTGTATCGCTGAGGGATTCACCCGTTTTCTTTTCAACTTTGACATCTTCCACATCGACTTTGTATGTGTTACCTTCTTTTTCTGCGACTTCCAGCATTGCTTTGACTGCTATATCTGCCAAGTATTCTTTGTATTCAGCCACAATTTTACTTGCCATGGAAGTGACTGCAGTTTTCTTCAGATAGTCCTGTTTTGTCAGGTCCACTGGTATGGCTATTTTCTCGAGAATTTCTAACGCTTTTTCTGCGGCTTGCTTGTATCCATCGATTATTATGGTTGGGTGTACGTTTTTGTCTATTAGTTCTTCAGCTTTGTTTAGAAGCTCGCCCGCTATTATGACTGCGGATGTGGTTCCGTCACCTGCTTCGTTATCCTGTGTCTTGGCGACTTCGACCAACATTTTAGCTGCTGGATGTTGAATGTCCATTTCATCCAAGATCGTGCGGCCGTCGCTTGTTACTGTTACGTCGCCGAAGCTGTCAACAAGCATTTTATCCATGCCTTTAGGGCCTAAGGCGCTTCTCACGCTTTCAGCTACGATCTTAGCAGCAGCTATATTCGCGTGTTGCGCCTCTCTTCCTCGGGACCTATTTGATCCTTCCTTTAATACTAGAACTGGCACCCCGCCAGCTTGTGCAGGTGCTGACAAATCAAAGATACCTTCCTTTAATGCGCACAACAACAAAACACAATTACCATATAAGTTTTTCTAGACATCGTGTGCCGAACTAGGCTAAATCCGCAATTTTAGCTATGAATTGCCAACCGTTCTAGAGTAGTTTAGACGCTGATTTGATTTAAGTTAATACACGGCGACTTTGGCAACGCCCTTAATCTTAAGCAGGTCGGAAATTAATTCGCCAGGAATTTTTTTCTCCATAATCAATGTGAGTTTTGGTTCTGGTGAGAGTTCCGGATCGTCCACTATTGCCTGCCTGATGCTCAAGCCAGCTCTAGCCAGTAGCGTGGCTGAGTTGGCTAAGATACCGGCTGTCTTAGCATCTACAGGGGTTATTTCAACAACGCCCAAGTTTAGGGGTTTCGCGATTTCTTTCAACGAGTGACCAGCAGACCTTAGTTTCTCAAAAATTACTCCAAGTTCGCGGTTTGCTTTGATTGCCTTCAGTGTCTCGTTTACTGTCCGCCTATCCACTCCAGCGACCCTTGCGATACGCACAGGTGGGATTTCGATTTGGTTAAGGTAAACTTTGCCGTCTCTTGCGCTTAAGCCATTTTCTACCAGTACGCGCGCTACTTTGAGTCTTTCTGGATATTCTTCAAGGTGTTTTTTGAGGTTATTCCACATGGGGCATTTCCGTCATGTACATTTGTGTACAGTAAAGTATAAATGTGCTGGTCGATCTCCTAATCGAAACACAAAAAGGAAGAGACGCACCATGACAGCTAAAAAAATAATTCTAGACGAAGATCAGATACCAAAACAATGGTACAATATCACTCCAGACTTGCCTAAACCGCTCCCTCCGTTCATAGACCACGAGACAAAAGAGCCCGGAGCAGGCATTGTTCCGAGAATATTTCCCAAAGCTATCCTCGGTCAGGAAATGAGTAAAGATCGATGGATAGATATCCCTGAAGAAGTGCAAGAAGTCTACAAAATGTGGCGACCAGCACCCCTGTTTAGAGCAATTGCACTTGAAAAGGCTCTGAAGACTCCCGCGAAAATCTACTACAAGTACGAGGGAGTCAGTCCAGCAGGAAGCCACAAAACCAACACTGCCGTTCCCCAAGCTTACTATAATCTGAAGGAAGGTACTGAACGCTTGACCACAGAAACAGGTGCTGGCCAATGGGGTTCTGCTTTATCTTTCGCTGCCGCAATGTTTGGCTTAAAAGCAACTATCTACATGGTCAGAGCGAGTTACGATCAGAAACCCTACAGGAAAATTTTCATGCAATCTTTTGGAGCCCAATGTTATCCAAGCCCAAGCAAACAAACGGAAAGCGGCAGAAAAATTCTGGCTCAATACCCTAATAGCACCGGTAGTTTAGGAATCGCGATCAGCGAAGCAGTTGAGGATGCTCTTGTTAACGAAGAAGAAGCCAACTACACCATAGGCAGCGTTTTCAACCACGTTTTATTACATCAAACTGTAATAGGATTAGAGACTCAAAAGCAACTGGAACTTGTGGAAGACTACCCCGATGTGATATACGGCTGCATAGGAGGCGGAAGTAGCTTTTCTGGGCTGTTCTGGCCGTTCTACTATGACAAAGTTACCGGAAAAGCGCCGAAAAATACTCGGTTTGTAGCTACGGAAGCGACGGCTTGCCCCAAGGTCACTAAAGGCGAATATAAATACGATCACGGAGACACAGCGAGAATAACTCCTCTGGTTCCAATGCACACTCTCGGGCATGATTTCATCCCAGCCCCAATACATGCGGGCGGGCTACGCTACCATGGGATAGCTCCCACCATAAGCGTATTAGCCTCAGAAAATCAGCTGGAAACTGAAGCCTACAATCAAATTGAGGTTTTCGACGCGGCAAAGATCTTCATCCGCAGCGAGGGCATAATACCTGCGCCTGAACCGTCGCATGCTATAAAGGGGGCGATTGATGAAGCATTAAGATGTAAGGAGACAGGAGAAGAAAAAACAATTCTCTTCTTGCTTTGCGGTCATGGACTATTTGACATGCAAGCATTCGATGAATACTTCAACGGCAGACTGAAACCTTACGAGTATCCCGAGCAAAAAGTCGCAGAATCAATGGCGAAACTTTCCAAACTCTATCCTTGGCTGGAAGAGGCCAACAAGAAATACATAAGCTGTGAACCACTTTAAAACGCCTAAACTGGTGAGAGCATCAATCTCTCATCATATCCAATTTTTATCAATCACGATTCCTAACATGACAATCAATGTTATATAATCCAGTTTTTTTGTCATTAACTTTTATTCGTATTTCTCGTTTAGATAAGAATCGTCTGGTGCCGCCAATGAGTAACGAAAACAAGTTGCAGCCTGAAAGGGAACTTGCTCTTCAGGTTAAGACATTAGGCTTAATTGTTAATCCTGTGGCTGGAATGGGCGGTGCTGTTGGGCTCAAAGGAACAGATGGAAGAGAAATTGTTAATCAAGCTATTTCTCTTGGCGCAAAGCCTGTGGCACCAGCAAGGGCGCAAGCTTTTCTTTCCGAGTTGAAACCTGTCAAGAGTGGCATACGTCTCATTGTTGGGGCTGGAAGCATGGGAGAAGACGAAGCCAGAAGTTCTGGTTTCACCTACAAAGTTCTCGGGGAAAAGAAGAAAGAAACAGGGGCTGAAGACACAATGGCTACTGCAAAGAAAATGTTGGATGCAGACGTAGCTCTTCTTGTTTTTTGTGGCGGAGACGGAACAGCCAGAGATGTGCTATCAGCCGTCGGTGTGGCTTTACCCGTGCTGGGTGTTCCAACAGGCGTCAAGATGCACAGCGCTGTTTTTGCTGTGAACCCCCAAGCCGCAGCTAGAGTAGTAATACGTCTTTTGTATGAGGCGCTGCCCCTCAGGGAAGCAGAAGTAATGGATGTTGATGAGAAAGCTTTTAGAAAAGGGCGCGTCTCCGCCGAACTCCATGGGTACGTCCTAGCTCCTTACGAGCCTCAATTGATTCAAGCAAACAAGGTGGCAAGTCCAATTACTGAAAGCGAACTGCGTAATCATGCCGCTATTGGCGTGTACATTATTGAAACCATGAAACCGGATGTGATTTACATTATCGGACCAGGAACCACTACCCGGACTATAGGCGACTTGTTGGATACTAAGAAAACTCTCTTAGGCGTTGACCTCTTCTTCAACAAGAAAATAGTGGCTAATGACGTAAACGAGAAGCAAATTTTAGAGGCAATAGGCGGAAAGCCTGCGCAGATTATAGTAACGCCGATTGGAGGTCAAGGCTTCATTTTTGGAAGGGGAAACCAGCAGATAAGCCCAAAGGTAATTCGCCGTGTAGGGTTAAACAATATTACCGTTGTTGCGACAAAAGGCAAATTGAGAAGTCTGAGACTACTGAAAGTTGACACAGGCGATACAAACTTGGATGATGCTTTCCGAGAGCACTCCATAAAAGTTGTGGCTGACTACAAAACCGAATATTTGATGCGTATCGAGTAGTTAGCAATCACTTTCAAATAGATGTTCACATAATGCACAGGTAAACTGAAATACATAACTAAAACACTATTCTGTTATTACTCAGAGGCGGAACCTTTGATTCATATAAATCTTCCAAGTATCGGTGAAGAGGAAGTCGAAGCCGTTGTTAAAGTTATGAGAGGGGGACCATTAACCAACGCGCTTGGCGCAGGTCCAATGGTTACTCAATTCGAGAAAAAATTCGCTGAATTCGCTGGCGTAAGGCATGCTGTAGCTGTGAACACTGGAACTGCGGCGTTGCACTCTGCGGTTGTAGCGGCGGGCGTGAAACAAGGCGACGAGGTGATTCTGCCAAGCTTCACTTTTGTGGCTACAGCCGAAGCTGTTGTTATGGCTGGCGGCAAACCCGTTTTCGCGGATATTGACCCTGAAACCTACAATCTTTCTCTGGTTGAAATCGAAAGAAATTTGACAGAAAAAACCCGGGCTATAGTGCCGGTTGACCTGTATGGCTTTCCAGTTGACATCAAGCCGATGAGAAAAATTGCTGCTGAACACGGCTTATCGATTGTGGAAGATGCTGCTCAAGCTCACGGTGCAACTTACACTGGGAAGCCTGCCGGATTTTTTGCTGACGCTGCTTGCTGGAGTCTTTACGCGACTAAGAATATGACCACGGGTGAGGGTGGGGTCGTGACAACAAGCAATGATGAAATGGCAGAAAATTTACGGTTAGTAAGAACACATGGGGAAAAAGCTAAGTACGCTTCTCTTATGCTTGGCTATAACTACCGAATGTCAGAAATCCAAGCTGCTATTGGATTGGTGCAATTAGAAAAGCTGCCCAGTTTCGTGGCTAAACGCCGTGAAAACGCTAAAAGTCTTACAAGCCTTCTTGCTGAGTCAGACTTGTTGAAGTTGCCGGAAGAATCGGAGGAGCGGCGACACAGTTGGTATCTTTACACTGTCAGGCTTCGGGATGCCGCTGGAAATGAACGGGACGCGATTGTGGAGCAATTACAGAAGAAGGGGATAGGAGCCGTAGCCTACTACGTTAACCCTGTGCATCTCATGCCTTATTACCGCTTAACTTTTGGTGAGCGCAGATTGCCTGAGACAGAAAAAGCGGCAAGTCAGGTGTTGTCTTTGCCCGTTCACCCTGGCGTCACGGAGGCGCAGATTGACTACATAGGCAACGCTCTTCTGAGTCTTTTATAGCAAAGCTTCAGCGTTAAGGTTCACGCGAATTGCCTATTTAGTTCCTTAATTCCGTAATCGAGTTTTCAAGGATGATCGAGATGTATTTGCAGAGTGTAAGAGTTAAATATGAATATGCATTCAACTATTAGGACCTTGTTGTCTCGACGTATTGAAAAAATATTTTCTTAAAGGGGCGAGTAGCAAATTTGGCTGATGAGGAAAATATTTCAAGAGTTAAGGTAAAATTCATTATCGAGGGTTTGGGTGAAGCGGAAGGCGAGCTAGTTAGGTTTTTGGCGCCTAGAACAATAGATATTATTGTTCGGAAGCTTCCTGTTGAAGGGAGGGCTGCTTTGTGGAAAGAAGAGGTTTACTTTGAAATTCCGGTTAAAATAGGTGAGGAAAAAGCTAAACCCACCGTGGAAACTGGGACCATCGCCTTCTGGCCTATGGGAAGCGCTATATGCGTTTTTTTCGGTGAATCGCAACCCTACAGTTCAGTGAATATTTTAGGGAAAATCACGAGTAATCTGGAACTATTTAAACAGGTTAAAAGCGGTGCAACAATTAAGGTTGAGTTACTAAGCTAGAAAGCTATTGAGCTGTCTTCCCACATCTGCAGGAGCCTTGAGCATTCTTCTTTTATGCTTTCATTTTGGCTCTTGTTTCTTAAAACTTCCAAGAAGTTTATACGCTTTTCAACTGAACGTTTTTCCGCGTTGCCTCCATAGTAAAGTTTGCCTTCAAGATATTCTTTCATGTGATAAGCTTTTTGAATGAGAAGGCTTGCAGCGTCCACAGGGTTTTCAACCGCAAACTTGTTCGCCCACATTGCTGCTTCTGTTTCTCGAAGTTGAGTTAAGCCGTCAATTTCGATTATCTTCCTGATATAAGTTCTCAAAAAATCGTAGTACCCTGCGGTTTTTACCAGTTCGAGAGTTTCGTTGACTTTTTGTTTGAAGTCTTTGCTCCCTTCCACTGTTAAACTGTGTTTGTGGCCTTTATTAACGAGTTTTCTTGCAGTTTTAACTTCTTTCTCGGTGTAAACTCTTTCTGGAAATTCCAAAGTGCGCCCTCACTTTTTTGGAAGTGAAAACTTGGTTAATTTTTTTAAAGTGAATTAAGAAGCAACGCGTTTGTATATTTTTATTTTGTGGCTTCCTGAGACCAATTGCACTGCGCCGTTTTGTTCCAGTTGCTCCAAGAAATCTTTAGCTGCGCTGATTCGTATGTTGAACCGTGAAGCCACAGCGTATGGGGTCAAAACGTTCATTTTCTTCACTTCGTTAACGATCTTCTCGTTCTTAACGTCTGGAGGGATTACCCCTATTGTTCTTTTCTCTTTCATCGGTCCGGCTTTTTCTTTTTTCTTATCTTTAGATCTGCTTTCTTCGTCTCTCTTTTTTTGCATGCGTTCCATCTGTTTCAAGCCGACTTTCTTTTTTCCTCCCATTTCTTTTTTCACTTCGCACGTCTTTTGGTTGCTGAACTATAAAGGCTGAGTTATTTCAACTTTATGCCTATTCTTCCACTCTTTGATAGGGACGCCGAGTTTTCTTTCAACTTCAGGTCTATGAATTGAGTTCATAGTGCAGAACGGTATTATACGCCCGTCTGGCACTGCGTAGTGGATCACGCAGTTTTGTACACGTTCCAAGTCGAAATTGTATGGGTCCATGAAGTGCATAGATGAAAGCAGGATGGTTTTCCTTTGTAGGTCTCCTAAAGAATTGTAGCTTCCTTCCGTCAAGACTCTCAAAAGGTATTTCCTTAGAAAACTGAATTTCACGTGTCTGGCTGCTCCAAGCAGGCGAAGCTTGGCTTTCTTCTTGCTTCCTTCTGAGGCGTTTTTATCAACTTTCTTCATGGTCTCAACGAACTTGCTTACGTTCGCGTAACGCGTAATTGGTATAATGTTCCCGTTTTCCACGAAGAGGTACGTGGCCATGCCACAGTGTGGATGCGCCGTGAACTCAACGTACCGCTTGTCTTGAAGAGAACCCACAGCTTTTGAAACTGGCACGACTGTGGGCACAGGATAAAAATCTGAAATTTTTATTTTGCTCTCTGTTTGTTCCTCGACGAGACGCATGAAGTCAGGGATTGTTATGCGCATTCGATCGCGTTCTTTCTGGGGTAGGCGCCCGCAAAGGGAGACTGGCTGAACGTTTATGCATCTTACCACATCGAAATTTTCAACCGCGAAGTTTATTATGTCGCCTAGTTGGTTGTCGTTAATTCCTTTGACCAATGTGACTACCAATACTATGCTGTGTAATCCTGCTTTCCGGCAGTTTTCAACAGCCTTCATCTTAATATCAAGCAGGTTGACGCCGCGGATGAACTTGTAAACTTCAGGTGTTAACCCGTCAAATTGCAGGTATACGGTGCTCACTCCCGCCTCCTTAAGTTCTCTGCAGTAATCCACGCTCTGTGCAAGTCGAAGTCCGTTCGTGTTGATTTCCACGTGGCGGAAGCCAAGTTCCTTTGCTTTTCGAACAAAGTCGATCAGGTCATTGCGGATTGTTGGTTCGCCGCCGCTGAACTGAAGTGCGGTGGCTGGAACGGGGTCATTTGCCCGCAAGTTCTCCAGCATTCCTGTAATCTGTTCTCTCGTAGGCTCATACACGTAGCCGGCTGCAGCAGCGTTCGCAAAGCATACTGGGCATGTAAGGTTGCACCTGTTTGTTACGTCGATTATTGCTAGAGCAGTATGGGATTTGTGTTCTGGGCATATGCCGCAGTCATATGGGCAGCCTTTATCCGTCTTTGTGCGCGGGTTGTTCAGGCCGTCGCCATCGTATCTGAATTCTTCAGCGCGAACGTATTGGTCATAGTCGGACCAGTATAATTCTTGGAAAGAACCATGCTCTGGGCACTCTTTTTTTAAGTAAACTTTGCCTTCGTCCTCAAATATGGTGGCGTCTAAAGCTTTCAAGCATTCAGGGCAAATGCTCTTTGTATTTTTAATGAAGTTCATGTTTTTCACTATGCCTTCCTTTGGCTGTGTTCTTCGAAGTGCTTAAGAGCAAAAATAGTCATAATAATGTTTCCAAACCTTTCCTAAGGTGATTGGGGGGGAATCAGGATGTCAATAAGCGAAAATACGCGCGATATTCTGCGAGAAATGGGCTTGAACGCCTACGAGATTGACGCTTACATAGTGCTATTGGAAGGGGGGCAGATGACGGCTATGGAAATAAGTCGCGATGCTTCTGTGCCCTATTCGAAGATTTATGATGTTTTAAACTCGCTTAAGCAGAAGGGCTGGGTTAAAAGCTCTGAGAGTCGCCCGTTCAAATATTACCCCGTTCCCCCAGTTGAAGCTGTAGCATCCACAAAACTTAGACTTGAGGACAAATACCAGAGCTGGGAAACCGTTGTCTCCGATGAACTGCAGCCTTTGTATGAGAAGCGGGAACTGGTGGAGCGCCCAGACATGCTGATCCTGCGTGGGCAGCAGGCAGTTTTAACCAAGCTGGAAGAGGTTCTCACAAAAGCCAACAAAGAGATAATGATTGCTGCTCCAGAATTCGCACGCGCCATACTTGCCTCAGCCGAGCCTCTAATGAGCGGTTTAAAAAAGACGGTAAGCGTTACATTCATGGTGGCGGGAAAAACTGAAAACTGGGTATTCCTGAAAAAATCTCCGTACGTGAACGAATTGCGTGTTAGGGACCACATGTTCGGCGGCGGAGTGATCGCTGATGGTAAGGAAGCCATGCTTTTTTTGGGTGAGGACAAGCCAAGCTTGGTCATATGGAGTAACCATGTGGGTTTGGTCGGGTTCGCACGTGAATATTTCCAGTTTCTCTGGGACTCCTCAGCAAAAGTTTGACAGAGAAATATTTGCTTTTAAATAGATTTGGTTATCTAGTTTTTAGTAATTGAATTTTTGGATTTTGAATAATGTTTATAAATGTAGTATTGCTTAGAAAGCATCATAAATGTAAAGGAGAAAAGAGAATGACAACTGCAAAAAGTAAAACTACTACTATTGCTGCTGCTTTGCTTATTATTTTGGCTATGGCTATATCGCTTATTGCTATGCCAGGCGAGAAACAAGACGCTACCGCACAGATAACACAATACCCATACATCAACGCTCTCCCCAACCCCGTAGGAGTCAACCAAGAAGTGTTGCTCCACATTGGAGTCGTAAGACAACTTACCTCACAAGACGAAGGTTGGGAAGGCTTATGGGTGACAATCGAAAGACCTGATGGTGAAACTGACACAATCGATAACGTTAGGACTGACTCAACTGGTGGAACAGGAAGAAATTATGTGCCAGACATGGCGGGCAACTACACTTTGGTAACTCACATCCCTGCACAAAACGTCACGGACTTCTGGGGAGCAGAGATCGCATATGCAGCCGCTGAAAGTGATCCTATTACACTCGTTGTGCAAGAGGAACCAGTACAGTACACTCCGGATAGTCCGCTTCCAACTGAATATTGGACTCGCCCAATAGATCCTCAGCATAGGTCGTGGGCGGCGGTTGGAGCAAGCTGGCTAGAGACTCCACGTAATTTAGTGGCTGAGGGTAACGATGATGCGCCAGAGACTGCACACGTGCTGTGGGCAAAGCCGTTCACAACAGGCGGCCTTGTCGGCGAACTTATTGATGGACTACCACTCTCCTATGAAATAGGCGATGCTTACGAAGGCAAATGGAGCAACCGTTTAGCGATGAATGGCAGACTCTACTTCAACAAATACGCTAATCCAGACGCCAGTCCAGACGGCACATACGTGACAATTGTATGCATGGATATTCACACTGGCGAAACGCTATGGGAGAGACCGTTCTTGAACAACCGAACGATGAGTTTCGGTCAAAACATGTACTGGGATACTTATGACTATCACGGCGTCTACGACTACATATGGTGTTCAGGCAACAGCG
>WOR8_10000332_pt1 | contig 48358 bp, 33 predicted proteins | sample DeeMarSeWOR38_10_FD_19890 | JGI IMG/M metagenome (IMG submission 19890)
TAACGACCACTACTGTCTTTATTGGGATTAATTTTCCCCGAATAAATTAGATGCTTGACTTGCCAGTATTTCAGGCCTAATAATTTGCAGAAAGCGCCTCGGTTTATTGCTTCCACGTTTAAATACTCCTTTCGGGGAGTATTATATAAAAATCATAAGAGAAAGTCAACATTTATTTTTTATAAGTATTTGTAAATATACAAGTTAGTACAATAATATTGGAGTAGTTTGATATAATTAAACTAACTGTATCTAATCCTAATCATAAAAAACAAATGCTTATAAAATTGCAGTTGGAAAAACACTCCAATTATATTGGAGTGTTTCTAATAAGATTGGAATAATTATTTTTTTATATTTTTGTGCAAAATTGAAATCTGTGGAGTAGCTCTAGCCCCTAAAGACGTTTTAATATTGTTATAAGCATAAAAAAAGCCCCTCAGCGCTTTGAGGGGCTAAATTATTGAAAATATTAACGCTGCGGGACGAGGATTCGAACCCCGATTACCTGGGCCAGAACAAGATCTTAGCGTTCTTCTAACCTGTTGAAAAACCCACGTCTAAAGAACAAACAAATTTTTAGGTAACCTCAAGTCCTGGCCAAATACAGACATTTTTGGCGTTTAACACCGTAATTTTAGCGTAATCTAAATTTTTGTCAAATGGTCTATTTGATACCCGAACTTCAGTTTGATCTTCAAAACGATTTGGATAAGCCATTATTCTTTGATTCACCTTGGGAAGGCAAAACCCCTTTAGATCTACACTATAGTTCTGTCCAAAAAGTTTGGACAATATAGAGTACTAACGTTGAGAAAAATGCTACAACCTATAATAGCTTAGATTATTCACACTAAAATTTATAAATATCTATCTGGAGCAAGGTTTAAATTTAAAAACAATATTGAGGACTAGTCATACAAAATTATTCTTTAATTACACAATAAAAAATACAAAGACCTTCTTAAGCAATTTAAAAAATTGCCCTTAGCAGACCGACAAAATAACCAATGTGTTTAAAATTTTGAAAATCTAAATTTCTTGACAGAAATTGTAGGAGGTAATAAATTTTAATGTAAACGTTTACAAAATATTAAAATTTAATTAATAATTACAAGGTAATACCTGCGTGAAATCTTCTTGGGTATTATATTCATTTCGATCATCCATTTTACGAATAATTACCTTATTGTTTTTTATAGCTTCCTGTGATTCTCACCAGAAAGAATTTGTTGAAATCAAATTTTGGGCGATGGGATCAGAAGGGGAGTACGTTCAAAAATTAATTCCTGATTTTGAGCAGAGGAATCCTGGTATAAGAGTGAAGGTCCAGATGATCCCCTGGACTGCTGCTCAGGAAAAATTAATTACAGCGTATGCAAGTGATAATTTGCCGGATGTATTCCAATTAGGGAATACCTGGATTCCTCAATTTACATTGCTTACTGCAATTGAAAAACTTGATAAATGGGTTGAATCGAGTCAGAAAATCAGCAGTGAGCAATATTTTTCAGGTATCTGGAATACAAATGTTATTGATAGTTCTGTTTTCGGTATTCCATGGTATGTTGATACACGAGTTTTATTTTATCGGGTAGACGTATTAAAAAAAGCCGGTTTCAGCTCTCCACCCAAATCGTGGGATGAGCTTTATATATTATCAAAAAAAATTAAGAAATTGCAGAATGATCCTGAAAAATATGCGATTTATCTTCCCACCAATGAATGGGCACCTTTTGTTATTTTTGGAATACAAGCAGGATCTAGTTTATTAAGGGAAAATAATACCTATGGCAATTTCTGTGGAGAAAAGTTTAAAAAAGCGTTTGAATTTCTTATCAGATTTCATAAAGGATCACTGGCTCCGACTGGAATTAGTCAGGTCACTAATGTCTATCAAGCATTTAAGCAGGAGTATTTTGCAATGTATATCTCCGGTCCATGGAATATTAACGAATTTAAGAAATGGATGACTGACACCTTAAAGGATAAATGGATGACTGCTCCATTGCCTGGAATGGGTGATTCGTATCCGGGTGTATCACTCGCGGGAGGTTCGAGTTTGGTAATGTCAAGGGAGTCAAAACATAAAAAAGAGGTATGGCAATTTATTGAATATTTATCTAGCCCTGAAACCCAACTAAAGTTTTACAATCTTATTTTTGATTTACCAGCGGTAAAATCCAGTTGGCAGGATAAATCTCTAAGAAATAATCCCTACATGGATGCATTTTATAAGCAGCTTCAATACGTTGTTGCTACACCTAAAGTGCCCGAATGGGAGCAGATTGCTTATTCGAAGATTCAACAATATGCAGAACTGGCTGCTCGGAACGTTTTATCCGTTGAAGAAGCATTAAAGAGGCTGGATAATGATGTTGATAGAATTCTTGAAAAACGAAGGTGGTTACTCAGCAAAAAAATTAACTGAATTTAAAAAAGAAATAGATTAAATATTGTCTCACCCAACACAATGAAAACAAATCAGTCAGCTGCTTACTTTTTTCTCGCTCCTGCAATCAGTGCAATTCTTCTATTTTTCTTTGTTCCCGTAATCGCTGCTCTGCTAATGAGCTTCACTGATTTTGATATCTATTCCTTGGGTGATTATTCCTTTCTCAAATTTGTGGGATTTAAAAATTATATTTCTCTTTTTCATGATCCTTTGTTCTGGACGGCACTAAAAAACACCTTTTATTTTGTCAGTGTAGCGGGCCCTCTGTCAATTTTGGTTTCACTTGTGTCAGCTATGTTGTTGAACTCCAAACTGGTTAAATTTAGGGGAATCTTCAGACTTTCGTATTTTATTCCTGTTGTCACCACCCTAGTTGCTGTAGCTGTTGTTTGGCGTTTTGTATACCACCCTCGATTTGGAATCCTAAACTACTTCCTGAGTTTTTTCAGCATTGATCCAATTGATTGGCTAGGTGACCCAATCTGGGCAATGCCCTCAATTATTTTAATGTCTGTTTGGAAGAATTTTGGTTATAACATGATCATCTTTATTGCGGGATTGCAAAATATACCGGAATACTTATATGAAGCCGCCGAAATAGAGGGTGCAAATCGCTGGCAACAATTTAAATCCATCACCTTGCCCATGCTAGCTCCCACTACTCTTTTTGTCAGCATCATTACAATGATCGGATTTTTCCAAATTTTTGCAGAGCCCTACATCATGACACAAGGTGGACCCCTTAACAGCACTCTAAGTATTGTGCAATACATGTATCAGGAAGGATTCCGTTGGTGGAATATGGGCTATTCGGCGGCAATTGCATTCACACTATTTTTTATCATATTTGTTGGGACCACTATTCAATTCAAAATTCAAAAAAGCTCGGAATTAATATGAAGTTTAGGGAAGTGTCCCTGCATTTTTTTCTTATTGCAACGGGTTTGCTGACCCTTACTCCCTTTATTTGGATGGTATCCGCTTCTTTTATGGCGGAGGGGCATGCCAGTGTTTATCCTCCGCGGCTTTTTCCCGATGAATTCACATTTGAACAGTACAATATTTTGTTTTCACGGCTAAATGTTGGAATTAATTTTTTCAACAGTCTTTTCCTGGCAGTTTCCATCACTCTAATATCTTTATTCTTAAATTCCATGGCTGGTTTTGCGTTTGCCAAATATCGCTTTAAAGGCAAAAAGCACCTATTTAATCTACTGATGAGCTCAATGATTATTCCTGCACAGGTGACAATGTTGCCACTCTTTCTCATGTTAAAATCGATGGGACTAATCAATACCTATTTTGCAATAATAATTCCTGGCTTGGCAAACATGTTTGGAATATTTTTGATCCGCCAGTATGCACTTTCGATTCCGGATAGCTTAATTGAAGCTGCTAGAATGGATGGCGCGACAGATTTCCAAATTTACTTGAATGTAATGTTGCCGCTCGCCAAGCCAATTCTTGTAACATTAGCAATTTTTACGTTCATGACCATCTGGAACGATTTTCTCTGGCCTTTAATCGCTTTAACTGATTCATCGATGTATACATTGCCGGTAGCACTGGCTAATTTGATGGGAGAACATACTAGAGATCCGGAATTGATGATGGCAGGATCGGTTATTACGATAATTCCGGTGTTGATTGTATTTTTGGTATTGCAGAAATATTATATGGAGGGAATTATGATGGGGAGTGTGAAGGGATGATTAGTAGCCGGCCACAGCAAGAAAGTGCTAATTTTTAGACAAATTGTCTTTTTTTGAAAAATTGCTTGACAAATTTCTAATTTAAAATTACCTTCTTCACAGAATGTAAGCGTTTACATTTTTGCATTCAATCACCCCATAAAATGTTACCAATTAAAGAGAATATTTGAGAATACGGTTACAAATTCTAAATGAATACCAATATTGTTGAAATTGCCAAAAAGGCTGGTGTTTCAACTGCAACCGTCTCTCGAGCCCTTAATAATAATGGAGCGGTTCGGGATAAGACCCGCCAGAAAATCCTTCGAATAGCTGAAGAATTGCATTATAAACCAAATCCAATTGCTCGAAGCTTATCCAGAAAAAAAACTGACACAATCGGTGTTATTTTGCCGGAACTGATCGATGAGTTTTTTATGGAAATAATTCGGGGATTGGATGAAGAAGCATATCGTACCAACCATTATATCATCGTTTCTAGTTCTCACAGCCAAAGAAACATTATAGAGACACTTCTGGAATTTATGGCCAGTGGCAGAGTAGATGGGGTTGTTTTAATGGCGCCGCAACTTCAGGCTGCTGCATTCGAATTACTTGGAAAGAGTAAAAAGCCGGTAGTTTTGTTGAATGTAAATAATTGCTTCGATGAGGGGGTAAGTTTCAATATCAATAATTTTCAGGGCGCATATTCAATCGTAGAACATGTTATCAATCACGGATACAAAAAAGTAGCGATGATATTAGGGCCTGAAGGTAATTGCGATGCAGAGGCAAGATATGAAGGGTGTAAGCAGGCGCTTCAAAACAACAACATTCAGCTAGATAATGATCTCATTGTAAGGGGTGATTTTAAATCTCCATCGGGATATTATGGCTTTCTTCGCCTTATAAGCCAAAAAAATAAACCGGAAGTTATCTTTGCGGCAAATGATATGATGGCAGTTGGCGTATATGAAGCAGCGAGAAACTCGAATATTAAAATTCCTGAAGATATAGCTGTGGTGGGATTTGATGATATTTTTCTTAGTAGAATTCTTCAACCGCGACTTACCACTGTACATGTACCTATTGCGGAATTAGGAAGTAAGGCAATCCGCTATTTGTTTGGAATGATCAATGGAGAAATAGATATAAAAAAATCTCATCGCGAAGAATTATCCACAGGATTAGTCATAGGAAAATCCTGTGGCTGTCAGAGTACGGTTACCAGTAGCATTTTCTAATTCATTTCTAAATTCACAATAAACTGGAGGGTTTGGTCATGCTCAAATTATTTACGGTGTTTATAGCTGTCTTCAGTCTATGGATTTTCTCAGGAACGAGTATCGGTGCAAATGGACATGTTGATCCGCCCCTGTTACAAATTCAATCTTCCGAAAGCCCCGTATCAATTGACGGAGAGTTGAATGAGACGGATTGGATGAGAAGATTTGACCATCTCATATATCGGGCTGGTTTTGTACCAGGAGATGTTGAATATGATGTATCGGGTGAGGCATACGTTTCAGGCTCCTATACGGATACTTCAACAACTATTGTTAGATTTCTGCATTACGGTATGGATCTTTATATTTCTTTACAATCTGATGATCAATCTGTAGGAAAATTTGGTTGGAGTTGGGAAGGTGATGGCCTTTTTATGAAAATTGCTGACGCACAAGGTGTTCAGGTTGAATATAAACTATTTTGGAACTTAAACGGTGTTGACCCGGATATTGCATTTGAAGAACCAGGATTATATCCAGGTTCAGGATCCGGGGCTGCCTGGAAGCATTCTTCAACAATTGTAAATGATACATCGGCAGCAGATTCTGGTTATACAGCTGAAATGGTCATCCATTTAGATCAATTGGGATACACTAGTATGGATGTCGATATTCCTGTACTGATAAATATTTTTGATCCGGATGGGTACTTAGAAAATATGGATCCTTTTGGACCCACTGGTGCCTATTATAAAAGTTGGTGGGGAAGTGAGTGGGGCCCTGATACGCGAATATTAAGATTGGCAGATCCTCCCAGAAAAATTGCCATCAAAACAACAGAATCCTTTACACTTGATGGTCAATTAAATGAGACTTTCTGGAATGATGCGGATTATGTACAAATAGGGAAGAATTCTACCTTGAGTACGGGGGGGTATTACATGCAGTGGGGCGATACTCTTAACGAATATACTGATCAGAGCGTTGCAACCGTAAAATTTGCTCATAACGGTACAGATCTTTATATCGGCGTTGAATCTAATGATTCGTCTGTATGTAAATGGTCTCCTGGTTGGGAAGCTGATGGCCTATTTTTATGGATGACATGGAAAGGACAGGTTCCACCTCCACAACGCCTCGAAATAAAAAATATGTATTTCGATGCTAGCGAAGGAGCATCCTCAGTTTTCGAACTTAGCGGTAATGTTCCTACTGGTGGTGCTGAAGGTGTCTCTTTTGAACCAACGGGTACAGTTACTCATACCGAGACCAATGGTCCAGATAATGGATACTCACTTGAAGTGGTTGTTCATACAGATTTGTTTGGATACACCGATGGGGATACAGTGTATATTAGTGCTTGTATATGGGATCTGGACTATGCTTCCGCTGATGCGTTTGATCAACATATTTCTGATTATGCCCCTCATTGGTGGGGTACACAATGGGCAGATCCGAATTTTGAGAAATATTTTATGTACCGCGCGGTTATTCTTTCGGATCAAACTCAGGTTGGAATCGAAGGTGAGGGTAACTTCACTTTGATACACAACTTTCATCTGGAACAAAATTATCCTAACCCATTTAATCCCTCAACTACTATAAAGTATAATTTGGCAAAAGCCACAGATGTCAGATTCGAGATTTACAGTATTCTTGGAAGTAAAATCACCACTCTGGTTGATAGCAAACAAAATGTTGGAATTCAAACGGTGGTGTGGAATGGGAAGGATGATTTTGGTAGAGCAGTTGCTAGTGGGATTTATTTCTATCAAATCAGCACTCCCGAATTCACTCAGACTAAAAAGATGATGTTACTAAAATAAGTCTGAAGTAATTTATGATTTAGGGGATATTCCTTCAGTGAAGGATGTCCCCTTTTTATAAGAATTCGGTATGGTTTTCATACCTCAAATAAGAAAATGAAAATTCTCAGATATAAACATTACATCTCTTTTCTGATTGGTCTGTTTTTAATATTTCCAATCTTAATATGGGGTGGTCAGACAGGAAAAATTACCGGAAGAGTGATTGATGCAGGCACTGGTGAAATATTAATTGGCTCTAATATTATTATTGAAGGTACAACCCTCGGCGCAGCATCGGATGTGGATGGAGATTATGTCATCATAAATGTGCCTCCTGGCATTTATGCTATAACAGCTTCCATGCTCAGTTATCAGGATATGCGCGTTACAAATGTTAAGGTTACTGTAGATCAAACCACCCGCATCGACTTCGAATTAAATCCATCGGCAATAGAATTGGGTGAAGTTGTTACTGTTGAGGCCGAAAGACAACTGATACAGAAAGATTTGACCGCTACTTCTTCATCAGTAGGAGCGGATGAAATTGAAACAATGCCGGTGGAAAGCTTGCAGGATATTCTAAAATTACAGGCCGGTGTTGTTGTAGATAAAAATGGAGATACTCATATAAGAGGTGGTCGCGCAAGCGAAATTAATTACCTTGTTGATGGAGTTTCTGTTCGAGATCCTTTTTCCGGTAAGGCAACTCTAAATGTGGACCAAGGTGTTGTACAGGAATTAAAAGTAATCAGCGGTACCTTTAATGCTGAATACGGACAAGTAATGTCCGGAATTGTTGAAATTATCACAAAAAATCCCGAGAACAAATTTCAATTTTCAGCAACAGCCTATGCAGGAGATTATGTAAGTAGTGATAAAAAGTTGTATTACAATATCGATGAAGTAAATCCTGCAAATATTTATAATCTACAATTCTATCTTACAGGTCCCTTTCCTCTTCTGAAAAACAAATTGAGCTATTTCATCTCGCTCAGACATTTTAATAATGATGGATGGATCTATGGTGAGAGAAGATACAATCCCAGCGATTCGGCTAGTTTTGATGCGAAGACTATATATATAGAAAAATCAGGAGATAATAAACCGATTCCCATGAATTATAATAGGGATTATTATGGTAATTTAAAACTTGTTTTTAAAGTGACCCCCACAATAAAACTAAATTATGGTCTTTTAGGAAGCAGATTTGAACGGAGATTCTATAACCATTTATACCAATTAAATCCTGATGGAGATAACATTAATAATGAATATGCTTTGACAAATATGCTGGAATGGAATCATGCCCTTTCTGCTCAAACCTTTTATACGCTAAAATTGTCATATAATTATTTTGATGCAAAGTCCTACCTTTTCGAAGATCCTGATGATCCCCATTATGTTAATCCGGAATTACTGCAAACCAGAGAAGACGCCTACAGTTTTTTGACCGGAGGAACTAACATGCTGCATACTTATCGGAATACGAATGTTGCAATTGGTAAATTTGACATCACTTCTCAGGTTACTAAGATTCATCAGGTTAAAGTAGGTTTTGAATATAAATATAATAACATCGAAGAAAATAATTTTGAGGCAAATTATCGAGGAATTCCTGGGGGAGGGATTTTTAGCACTGTAGCTTTTTTTAACAAAGGGAAATTTGAGCGCGATGCAATTGAAGCCGCCGCTTATATCCAGGACAAAGTTGAATTAAACCATATGACACTAAATATTGGCCTTAGATATGATTACTTCGATTCCCGAGGAAAAGTACCCGTTGATTTCAGAGCACCGGATAGTCTATTAACAAGTGCAGAAGTTCAACATCAATGGAGTCCGAGAATAGGTTTCGCATTTCCTATTTCTGAAGGTGGAGTTGTCCACGCATCATATGGACATTTCTTCCAAATTCCACCCTATGAATTGTTGTATGAAAATCCTAACTTTGCCGTCGCTCCCGGAGGACTAAGTACTATAATGGGAAATGCCAACTTAAAGCCACAATCAACTATTATTTATGAATTAGGTTTTCAACAGGAATTGTTTGGACAGCTTGGAGTGGATATTACCGGATTTTACAAGGATGTTCGCAACCTTATTGGTACCAAAATTTATGAAACTTATGTATTGGGGGATAGATATGCCCGCTATGAAAACCTTGATTATGGAAATATTAAAGGAATTACGCTTTCGATTAATAAAAAACCTACTTTCGCAGATCATATAACTATTTCTTTTGATTATACCTTTCAGGTAGCGGAAGGAAATGCGTCGGATCCCAACCACGAATTTAACAATCAGCAATCATTTCCACCGAAAATAAGTAATATACAAGTTGTGCCCCTGGATTGGGATCAAAGACATACTATTAACTTGGCATTATCATATCATAATCTGCGAATTTTTAGCGCCGGTCTGATTTGGCAGCTTCAGAGTGGATTACCTTATACACCAACATATCAAAATTTACAACTTGTTTTTGAAAATAGCGGACGTAAACCCTTCATTTCCTATGTAGATTTTCGAATAGCACGACATTTTAATTTGTTGAGAGCCAGATTAAATCTTTTTCTTAAAATATATAATTTGTTCGATAAACGGAATGAGATTGATGTTTATCAAGATACTGGCAGGGCTGGATATTCTCTTGTTACTCACTATACGGGAGAAAGAAATGCAAATGTCAATACCTTAGATGAATGGCTCCAGAGACCCGATTTTTATTCGGAGCCTCGAAAATTCTTACTTGGCTTCGAAATAGGTTTATGATTTAAAACATAGTATGCTTATGAGGAAGAAATAAAATCTCGGACTCAGATATGAGATACACCCCTAAAATCATTTTTTTTATTCTCATTGGATTATCATTTACTGCTATATCACAAATCAGTATTCCAAAAGATAGGCGGGGAGATCGTCAGTATCGAAAGGTTGGAATACACAATGGCAATTTAGTTGAAACACTCTTTTATAATTTTGGGGAAGTGGCCTGGTGGGGACGGCAACCTTCAGGGGTGTGGCCAAAAGGTTCTGGACATTCCTACATGGATGGTATTACTCCCATTGTTGTAACAGAGGTGCTAAATCAAGAAGGCGATACTTTATACATTTGTGAAGCGGGTTATCGGGAACGTATGGATATATCTCCTGATGGAGTGGAACGTGGGTGGCAACCAAGACCTGGATATGCTAATCCTTTGCAAGACAGAATAGCATTAAGTGACGATCCGGAATCATGGCCAGAAAGTTGGGCAGATAAAGATTTAAGTTGGAATGGTTTCTGGAATGGATATTTTGGTAAACGAACAAATGCAGATCAGGAAAGCTATTTTGTTATGGATGATGATTCTGATGACGGACATGAGTTTTTCCCGGATTCAACTGATGAAACACGGAAAGGACTTGGTCTAAGGGTTGGTGTACGGGGATTCCAATGGTCAAATGTACAATCTGAGGATCTCATTTTTTGGCATTATGACATTACGAATGAAGGTACTACAAGATACCCCAAAATGATCTTTGGTATGTACGTGGATTGTGGAATTGGGGGACAAAATGATTCTAACGATGATAATGCTTCTTTTGATATTGAGAATGATATTACCTATTCTTGGGATTCAAATGGGCTTGGAGAAGGAGGATGGGGTCCCACCGGCTGGTGTGGATATGCTTTTCTGGAAAGTCCCGGTAATCCGTTCAATCGGATTGATGATGACGGGGATGGGGAGGAGGGTAGTCCGGTAATCACTGCTAATATGATTCTTGGCGAAATTGCTGAGAATGGGATTGATGACAATAATAATGGATTAATCGACGAGGCTGAATTTCATATTGGTTTTAAATATGCTGATGGAGAAGACAACAATGCGGATGGTCGAATCGATGAAATGATTGATGAGGATCGTGATGATCTGATTGATAATGATTTAGATTGGGATTCAGACCGTGATGATGTCGGTGCTGATGGTTTGCCTGGCAGTGGAGATTTTGGAGAAGGTGATGGTATCCCCACTCCAGGAGAACCCAATTTTGATGCTACTGATAAAGACGAGTCTGATCAGATAGGTTTAACGGCTTTCGATGTATTTAGCATTGGGGCAGGAGTAGAGTTCCGTAATGACAGACAAATCTGGAATCGTGTTTCATACAGCCATTTTGATGACCAACTTGGAAATGACAATATCGCATTTCTTTATGGTTCGGGTTTATTCCCTCTAAATCCTTCTCAAACTGAACGTTTTTCGGTCTGCCTTGTGTTCGGAGAAAACTTACAGGACATACGCCGAAATAAACAGACGGTTCAGGCAATTTATAACAATAATTACAATTTCGCTCGACCACCTGACAAACCTACTGTCTGGTCTGCGACCGGCGATAAACAAGTAACCCTTTATTGGGACGACAAAGCAGAAAAAAGTTATGATCCTCTTTCAACACCTCCATTTGATTTTGAAGGGTACAAAATTTATAAGAGCACCGATCCGGGATTTTTAGATGCACGGATTATTACAAATGCATTTGGTGAGAAATCCTTCTTTCAGCCTGTAGCACAGTTTGACCTTCGAAACGATGTTGAGGGATTCTTTCCTTTGGAATTTCAAGGGCTTCAAATCTATATGGGAGATAATAAAGGATTACGTCACTCCTGGCGAGATACGGACGTAATGAATGGCCAGACATATTATTATGCAGTTATATCATACGATCGTGGTGAGCCTGATTCGAGTATGTATCCTTCGGAGTGCAGCAGGGTTATCGTACAGGATATTAATGGAAATGTCAGTTTGGATATCAACACTGTAGAAGTGACACCGCAGGTACCTGTTATAGGCTACCGAGCTGGAGGAATTCGGGATTCGATATTACATGTAAGTGGAAATGCCACCGGTAATGTATGGGTTGATGTTCTTAATCCCCTTTTGGTTCCCGATAATGCGACCTTTAGGGTGACTTTCGATGATACCACACACCCGGATACGATTACTTACGACCTGGTAAATATTTCGGATCCGTCGCAACCAGATACTATTATTTATGAATCCTTTGCTGTGCATGCAGAATATACAAATCCAATTTTCGATGGAATGCAACTTTTTGTACTTACAGATAGCATCGAATGGGACGGATTGAATTCTGGATGGATTGAGGGTAATAGTAATATTCCAATTCGGGTTGATCAGATTCAGCAAATAAAGGGTAGATCGACAGGATATCCTTCCAGCTATGAAATTCGTTGGGGAGAACCCGATACCACCTGGTGGTTTATTCCGCGATTCCCGGTGGATTTTTCAGTCTTGGATATTTATCAAAATAAAAAAGCAAGATTTATGTTTGAAGAACCACGGAAATCAACCCGGGATAGTCTTGTATCTGAACCATTAAATGATTCGACTGAATTCATAAGGATTATTTTACCACAATATTTCCCACCCGATGTCTGGAGCGTTCATTTTCTCGAACCATATGCGAATGAAGAAGCAATTCTTCCTGAAGCCGGAGATATTTTGCGGATTCAAATTAAAACTCCCTTTCAAAGTGGGGATGTATATCAATTTACTACAAATGCTGCGAATGTGAACCAGGAGTCTGCAAAATCAGAATTAAATGAAATTGCCGTGGTTCCCAATCCTTATGTTGCTGCTGCAAGATGGGAACCCAGGAGACTTTATGCTTCAGGACGCGGAGATCGTAGGGTATTTTTTATTCATTTGCCACCAGAGTGTACCATCCGGATTTATACCATTAGCGGGGATCATGTTCAAACTCTTGAACACACCTCTGGATTATTGGATGGGGCTGAAGCCTGGGATTTGACTTCCAAAGATGGGTTAGATATCGCTCCGGGCATCTATATTTTTCATGTAGATGCACAAGACTTAGGAGAAACGATTGGACGATTTGCAATTGTCAAGTGATTTAGAATGGATATGAAAAGAAGATTCGCAGTTCTTTTAATCATCTGTATTCTAATGGTTGTCCTCCTCAATAAAGACAACTATGCTGGACTGACTAAAAGTGGAACACGAGCAGCACAATTTTTAAAAATAGAAATCGGAGCGCGCGCAATCGGAATGGGTGGGGCCTACGTTGCTCTAGCCAATGACGTATCCTCAATCTATTGGAATCCCGCTGGTTTGATTCATATTCAACCTCGTGGGGGAGCGGGTTTTGTTCATACCAATTGGCTGGCAGATACAAACTTTGATTTTGTTGCGGCTGTAATTAAAACCGGGAATTTTGGGGCGGTCTCTTTAAGCTACGTATCGCTATCCATGCCGGATATGGAAGTTCGGTCGGAGTTTGAGCCTGAGGGCACTGGTGAGTATTTTAGTTCAATGGACATGTCTTTAGGACTTTCCTATGCTCAGAAATTGACCGATCGTTTTAGCATGGGAATAACGGCAAAATACATCCGACAACAAATTTGGCATATGGTTGCCTCTACGATAGCATTTGATATTGGCCTGCTCTTTAAAACGGATTTTGACTGGCTCACTTTGGGTGTCAGTATTTCAAATTTTGGGCCCAAAATTCAGTACAACGGAAATGATGCCTTTGTTTACTATGATTATAATCCAAACCAATTTGGCAACAGTGAAACTATATATGCCAATCTACAGACTGATAAGTGGGATTTACCCCTGCTTTTCAGGTTTGGTATTGGAATGCAAATTTTGAATCAAGAGCTGAGTCAACTTGTTCTAGCAGTCGAAGCACGCCATCCCAATGACAATAATGAAAACTTAAGTTTTGGTTTGGAATACGGAATAAAAAGGAGATTTTTTCTTCGAGGGGGGTATCAAGCACTTTTTGAAGATCAATCTGAGAAGGGATTTACTTTGGGTACAGGATTTAAATTTTTTGTCACCGAAACCACGCCATTTTCCATCGATTATGCCTACGCGGATTGGGGACGATTGAATAATGTTCACAGATTTTCATTGGAGATTCAATTTTAACGGAAGAAGAACGGAGATAAAGGGAAAGAATGGAAAAGAGATTTGAAACGAAATATGGATATTTCAACGAGGATGGACTTGAATATGTAATTACCAATTCTAAAACACCCCGGCCCTGGATTAATGTTATTTCAAATGGAAATTATGGATTGATTGTTTCACAAGTTAATGGGGGATTTAGTTGGATCACCCATTCAAATTTGAACCGAATAACTAGATGGAATCAAGATTTAGTTCAAGATCAATGGGGAAAATTTATTTATTTAAGAGATGAAGATTCTGCAACATTTTGGAGTCCAACTGTTCAACCTGTCGGAAATGATTTGGATCAATATGAGTGCCACCATGGTATCGGCTATACAATATTTCACTCGGTCTATCAAAAGATTCAAACGAAAATTCGAATTTTTGTACCTTTTGGTGACGATTTGGAGATTTGGACAGTTCATTTACAAAATTTAGATGAGAAACCGAGAAAAATTGGCATATATACCTACTTTGAATGGTGTTTAGGTGCGGCTCCTGATAACCATCGCGAATTTCACAAAATGTTTATTGAAACTGAATATAATGATAATGACCAGATGATGATTGCCAGAAAACGTTTGTGGGAAATTCCATCCAATCGAGGTCATTGGAATACAAATTGGGACTATACGGCTTTTTTCGCCTGTAGCGAAGGTGTCGATGGTTTCGAGGGTGATAAAGAAAAATTCATTGGGCTCTATCAGCACCCTGGAAAACCGCTTTCACTCCAGACCGGTAGCCTTCCGGGAACAGTTGGGAAATGGAATGATTCTATCGCGAGTTTAAAGAAAGTTATTACAATTTTGCCTAGTGGAAAAAAAGAAATTCATTTTTATCTAGGTGCTCAAAAAAATGAATCAGCAATTACACCCTTACTTAAGAAATATCGACAACCAAGCTTCGTGGAACAAGAATTTCGGAAAGTGAGGGGAAAATGGAAACAACTCTTATCCACAACAACAGTAAATACCCCTGATGAAGCGCTTAATTTAATGACCAACATTTGGCTGAAATATCAAACGATATCAGGAAGGATGTGGGGGCGTGCTGCTTATTATCAACAAAGTGGTGCGTATGGTTTTAGAGACCAACTGCAAGATTGTCAGGTATTTCTCTTCATCGATCCGGAATTGACTAGAAACCAAATTTTACTTCACGCTAACCACCAATTTAAAACCGGCAAGGTTTTACATTGGTGGCATCCCATTTCTGAAAAGGGTCTGGACGCTAATATGAGTGATGATTTGCTCTGGCTTCCTTATATAATCATCCAATATCTTAAGGAAACGGCTGACTGGGACTTCCTGAGAGAAGAGATTGCATTTTATGATAGCCCCAAATCAACGACGTTAATGGATCATTGTCTCCGGGCAATTGATAGAACATTAGACAATTTTAGCGATCGTGGTCTACCGCTCATTCTTGCAGGAGATTGGAATGATGGGTTAAGCGGTGTAGGTCTGGGGCAAAAGGGTGAATCTATTTGGCTATCACACTTTATCTATTATATCCTAAAAGAATTTAGACCACTCCTAAATTATTTCAAATTAGTAGAAAAAATGGAGTTATACCACCAACGGAGTGAAAACCTTAAAAATGCCACTAATCAATACGGTTGGGATGGTGGCTGGTTTTGGCGTGCTTCCAAAGATAACGGAGAGCTTATTGGAAGTCAGACCTGCGAGGAGGGAAAGATATTCTTAAATTCTCAAACGTGGGCAGTAATTGCTGGAAGTACAGATGGTGAGAGACAAACAAAAGCTATTAAAGCGATTGAAGATTTATTGGAAAGCGATTTTGGACCAGTATTATTATCTCCCGCTTACAGCAAACCCGATCCTTACATTGGCTATTTATCTCGTTATGCCCCAGGGGTACGAGAAAATGGAGGTGTTTATACGCATGCAGCGATCTGGGCTATTTGGGCGGCAAGTCTGCTCGATAATTCAGAAATGGCATACAGGATCTATCGAAAATTGTGCCCAATCTATAATGGAATGAATCCCGATCGCTATCTAGCAGAGCCTTATGTAACACCCGGAAATATCGATGGCTTTACATCGCCGCATTATGGACGGGGTGGTTGGACATGGTATACTGGTTCTGCTGCATGGTTATTTCGGGTAACCCTGGAGAATCTCATTGGAATTCAAGCAGATTATGACGGACTATTGATTAAACCGGTATTACCTTCTGATTGGAAAGAAGTAAAAGTGAAAAGGTTGTTTCGAGGAACCACTTTTATTATTCATTTAGTCAATAATAGTATTGATAAACCAAAACAAATAAATGTTTTGTTGAATGGAGAAAGAACATCTGGTGATTCCTGCGGTGTTGTTATTCCACCCTTACTAAATGTAAAGGAGGCAAAGGTTGATGTCAAAATTAGTTGAAATTGTTCATCATGAATTGACTAAAGAAAATAATCTTTATGAGGTGAACTATGATTCGGTTAATTAGTATCCTTTGCATCGTTTCATTTTCATTATTTGGATCTCCGCAAGGTGATATTATTTTCTTCAGTGACAGCCCGGATTCTACGTTTTATGACGCTTCCTGGGGATATGATACTCCACCCAGCTATTTAGAATTGGTCGGATTGTTCAACGATAAATTCCCGGTTGATACCCGACATTATTATCAAGGTGCCAACGGATTACGATTACATTGGATTTCTCAGAATGGTGGTGATTGGGGAATCGCCATTGCTTCGGTTGGCTGGCCTGGACATGATTTGTCCCAATATGATAGTATTTCTTATTGGATCAATGGTCCTGCTGCCATTGCTCAATCAGATTTACCCGATCTGGCGCTTGAAGACTTAAATAATAATAAAAGCACCCGTGAATGGCTGGGAAATCATTTGGGAGGTGTGGATGGAGATTCATTAAGTTGGCAGCAGGTAAAGCTTCCTATTAATGCCTTTTCTCCCGGTCCGGAGAATTGTGATTTCAGTAAAATAAAAACGATTTTTCATTTTCAAAGAAGCACTGATGGTGTTGAGCATACAGTTTGGCTAGATGAAATACGAGCAATCCAGACTGGTGGAACAGGTCCGGGCATTCCCAATAGACCGGTTCATATTTCCGCATCCGGTCATGATGCACGTATTGATTTAAGATGGAAAGCAAATTATGATACCGTCACGGTCGGATATTTTATTTACCGCTCTTCGTCCTTAAACGGACCGTACTCGAATATAACACCTACTCCTCATGAAGTGAACGTGCACAGTAATTACTTTGGACAAAATAATCAGACCTATTACTACTATGTAACAGCAGTGAATATTAATTATGAGGAATCTCCACCAACGGATACTGTAACAGCCACTTCTTTTGCAATGAATGATGAGCAGCTACTAACCTCAGTGCAAGAGGCAATGTTCCGTTATTTTTATGATTACGGTCATCCTGTAAGTGGAATGGCGCGTGAGAGAAAAAAATCCGACAATGTATGTGCAACAGGCGGAACCGGTTTTGGATTAATGGCTATTGTTGTAGGCGTGGAGCGTGGATTTGTTTCGCGTGATTCCGCAGCCGCACGAATTTTAAAAATATTTCAATTTTTGCAAGATGATGCCACTAATTATCATGGCGCCTGGGCTCACTGGATTAATGGAGCAACCGGAGCAACAATTCCATTTAGCCAGTACGATGATGGAGGCGATTTGGTCGAAACCGCTTATTTAATTCAAGGTGTCTTAACGGTGAGACAATATTTTAATCAAAATAATGCGGTTGAAAACGAAATCCGAGCCAGAGCAACTCAAATGTGGGAGGGTGTGGAATGGGATTGGTACCGGCGGACCTCAACGGGTAATGTCCTTTATTGGCACTGGTCTCCTAATCATGGCTGGACGATGAACTTCCCCATCACCGGGTTTAACGAAGCCATGATTGTTTATTTATTGGCAGTAGCCTCTCCAACTCATTCTGTTCCTGCATCACTTTATTACGATGGATGGGCTGGATCACCAAACTACACAAATGGCAATACCTTTTATGGCTATCACCAAAGTGTAGGTCCTGATTACGGTGGTCCTTTATTTTTTACCCACTATTCTTTTTTAGGATTTGATCCCCGTGATAAGCACGATCAATATTGCAACTACTTTGAAAACAATCGCAACATTTCCTTAATTCATCGTGAGTATTGTATTGAGAATCCATTGAGTCACGTAGGTTACGATTCATTAGTCTGGGGACTTACCGCAAGCGATGAGCCGGGTGGATATTCTGCCCACGCACCGCACAATATAGGGGGTATTGATAATGGTACAATAACACCCACAGCGGCGGTCAGCGCAATGCCTTATACACCACAAGAATCCATTGCCACGTTGAAGCATTTCTACTACGTGCTAGGTCCACAATTGTGGGGAGAGTTTGGCTTTAAAGATGCTTTTCACATGGGACAAAATTGGTTTGCTCAAAGCTTTATTGCTATTGATCAGGGGCCAATGGTGGTAATGATTGAAAATTACAGGACTCAACTGTTATGGGATTTATTTATGTCAAATCCTGAGATTCCGGCAATGCTGGATTCTCTGGATTTTATTCTTGATTTTGAGTACAAAAAGAATCCCATTGTTGAAGGATATGGATTAAAACAAAATTATCCCAATCCGTTTAATTCGGAAACAGTTATCGAATTTATTTTGGAAAAATCTCAAAGTGTCACAATGGAGGTATTCAATATTTTGGGAGAAAGAGTTAAAACGCTATATAGAGAGACAAAATTGAATGCAGGAAAACACGAAGCTCGACTCAAATCGGATGACTTGTCTTCCGGTCTATATTTTTATCGCTTAACTACGAAAGAATTTACTGCCTCAAAAAAGATGCTCTTAATTCGATAAAATTTTACTTCAGATGCAAAGTATTTAAAAATCCTCGGCTTTCGAAACCCGGGGATTTTTTATTCTTTTGATTTTGAAAGAAAACTTAGTTGGAGGAGCAAACTACAAGAACAGAAGTATTTCATCTATTAATATCCTATTTGTTAATAATCGAGTGATACTGAATGACATACCGAAAAATCAGTTTGAACGGGCGATGGGAACTTGAACCGGGACTTGAAAAGCCAGTTCATTGGTTGGGGAAGGTGCCTGTTCCTGCTCTGGTCGATATGACGACTCCCAGCATTGATTGGGAGAAACACCAATATTTCTGGTATAAAAAGGAATTCAAATTACCCCAGAGTGCCTATTTTGAAAAGGTATATCTCCAATTGGAACAAATTCAATATGGTAGCGAGGTATGGTTGAATGATATTCTTATTGGAGGAGATATACCATGCTATACGAGCCAGGAATTTGATTTAACGCATGCTATTAAGAAAGACAGAACAAATGTACTAATTATAAGAGTTGGTGTAAGATATACATTACCCAAAGAGAGCGCAGTTGGGAATGATTTCGAGAAAATATCATTCATACCCGGAATTTGGGGCGATGTGTGGTTGCATCTGTACGGAAATGCCCGTTTAAGATGGATCAGAATCATTCCTGATATTGATGAAGGATGCATTAAGATCCATTCGGAAGTGGAAGATCTCATTGCATGCGAACGGGAATATGGGTTGGAGTGCGTGATTTTCGAGAAAGCCAGCGGGGAGCCGGTTGGCAAATTGACAAGATCACAGGTAAATATTCTTGCTAATTCTATCACATCGATCGATATACAGATACCCCTGCCAAAATTCAAATTATGGTCCCCCCAAAGTCCGTTTTTATATAGTTTGAGGGTGTTTCTGAAGGATGCTGAGAATATTCACCATTCGGACAGGGTCAATTTTGGGATGCGGAAATTCGAAATACGAAATGGCACTTTCTATTTGAACGGAAAACGTCGTGTGCTGATGGGTAGCAATATCGCTTTTCATCGGCTGCTTTCTGATTCTACGCGTGGCACACTACCCTGGCAGCCAGACTGGGTCAAGAAAGTGCTCGTAGACATTCCCCACGCCCATAACATGTTCTTTTTCCGAATTCATCTAGGGCATGCCTATAACCGCTGGTATGACATCGCGGATGAGCACGGTATTTTGCTTCATGATGAGTGGATGTTCTGGACCACCACCGGTACACCTGAACAAATCGAAAAGGAATTTACTGCCTGGATCAAAGAGAATGTGAATCATCCTAGTGTAATCATTTGGGATGCATTGAACGAATCGAGCGACTCGTTCATTACCGAACAGGTTATTCCCAGACTGACAGATCAAATCGATCCGACTCGCCCATGGGAGATGGTCGATTTTGGTGAAGATCATCCTTACATATATTCTCTGGGACCTGTTCTGAATAAAGAGAAGTTCGGATACTCCCGGTCTGTTTTTGATCTTCAAAACAGTACTACGCCCACGATGGTTAATGAGTATGTCTGGTGGTGGTTGGATTACGGCGGCGAGCCAACTGATTTGACAAAAATTGTGTTGGAAAGATGGGCTGGTAGAAATGCCGGGAAAAACCAATTGCTGGAACATCAGGCATTTCTAGCCAGTGAATTAACCGAATTGTGGCGTCGTTTGGATTTGGATGCCATCATGCCCTTCGTTTATCTTAGCGTGGGTTACGGTGCCACCGGAAATTGGTTTTTTGACTCTCTGCAGCGATTAAGGCCAAAACCTATTTTAAGTCTCCTGAGAAATGCTTTTTCTCCAATTGGTGTAAGCGTTGAACTCTGGGATCGTCATTTCCTTCCTGGAGAAAAACGAGAGATTCAAGTGTACATGTTTAATGATTCCTTATCTTCAAAGAATGTAAAATTAGAGATCTTTTTTGAATCGAATACTGCTAACAAGGTTTATTCTGAGACCATTCATGTTATAGAGGGGGAGCACAAACAGGTAACCATGCCAATAGTTTTTCATACAAGTGTGGGGAAAGATGTGTTGATGGCACAATTAGCAGATAAAAATGGAAAATCGATAGCTCATAGCAGGAAAGTCGTTCACATTTTTACTCCCAAACCGCCATCTAAGGAATCAGAGTTAAGAAATATTTCAATTTGTGAGTTGACAAGTGAAATATCGCGATTTTTATCTAGGTTTAATATTGATACTCTTGTTTTCCCTAACAAAATTGAAGACTCCAGAGTGGTAATTGTTAATGGGAAGGGAATCGAAAAAATTGACAAATCTTCAATCCCTGTATTGACTGAATTTGTTCTAGGTGGAGGTATTTTTATTTTGCAGGAACCCGAGTTTAATATTAAAGACCAGGCGAAATATTCTATATTAGAAGATCTGATTTTACGGATACGGTATAGAGAAGATCCGGAACGGGGCGGATATGATTCTTACGTTTTTCCGGCGAATAATAACCATTTTTTGTGGAAAAATTTAAATCCCGATCTATTAAAAATATTTAATGGCTCACTTGGGGGAGAAATTGTTAGCCAGCACTCCGTGCGCCCAAATCTCCCTTATTATTCAATAGCCAATTGCAATATTGGATTGAAGGTACCTGCGGTGCTGGAAATTCCCTATGGAAAAGGTTGGTTAATTATTTCACGTATTCAGATTCGTGGTCGCTTAATACCGGAAGAATCATCTACAAGATTGTATGGAAGGCGATATGACCCGGTAGCTGAACAGTATTTCTGGAATTTATTGACGGGATATCAGAATCAAAAAAAGTATCATGATGTAATTCAGAAAAGGATAGAAAGTAAAGAATTTTATATTTCGCAGGTACATTCCTCAACAAAACAAATTTATGATCTTTTTGAACAAAAAGTGACCTCACGCTGGTCATTCAGCTTTAAAGATCCTCAATGGATATGGCTTGAGTTTTATAGAAAGACAGAAATTGAAAAGGTATCAATTCATTGGGAAAATAAATTCGATAAGGAGTTTAAGATATTTAATTCTTCTAATAATAGAGATTGGAAAGTCATTTATAAGAAAACCGGCTCAAGAAATTCAAAAGATATTATTGAATTCAATAAACTTGAGACGAAGTATTTACAGATCAGATATAAAAATTTGGGCAGTGATACAGGATTTTCAATTCGGGAATTAGAATTTGAATAACCTATTATTTATAAATATTCTGAAATATGTTGAAACGATTTACAAAGTCTGAGTTGATAACATTAACCGGCTCATTTATTTTTTGCATATTTAGCTGTCAAAAGAATCCATTGATCGATCAACAAATAGTGCTGCAAGTTAACAATCAATCCATAACACTAAACTCCTTCCGGAATTATTATGAACTGGATCCGGCATTTCCATCTTACCAAAAAGGTGAAGCAGGATTGAAAGAGTATGCGGAACGGATTATCGACAAAATATTATCAGCCAGATTAGCAAGGGAAAGTGGATTGTTAGATAGTGTGCAGTATCGAAGAGCCATAGAATATGAACGAAAGAAAGCGGTCATTCAGCAATTTTATCTGTCAGAAGTGGCTGAAAAAATAAAAATTGAGGAAAAGGAATTAAAAGAGATCTATACCCTACTGGGGATAAAATTACATTTAAGACATCTTTTTACTCTGGAAGAGTCAAAAGCTTTGGATTTGTATCAGTCGCTTGAAGCGGGAATTCACTTTGATAGTCTGGCAGGGGAAGTATTCTATGGAATCGATTCGATAAGAGGTGGGGCTGATTTGGGAGAGGTATATTGGGGTGAGCTAGATTTAAATTTAGAAAAGACTGCATTTCAATTGAAAAGCGGAGAATACTCCTTACCTATTAAGAGCAAATGGGGATACCATATAATTTTCCTTTTAGGAAGAGAGAAAATATATTCTTACTCAGAGGCTGAATATCAGAAAAATCGCCAACGTGTCCTGAGAAAAGTGAAAAGGCGGAGAGAAGAAATCGTTGCTGGTGAGTATTTAAAGAGTTACTTAGATCCTTTTCAGATTAGAGTGAAAAGCGATGCCTTTCACAAAATCATAAGTGTTTTGGGAATTTACAATGAAAATCAGCCAAAGATCCAATTCCAGCGGCTTAATTATCTAACTGATCATCATATTGGCAAGTTAAAAACTGCACTAGCAAAAAATCTAGAAGACCCATTTATGACGAGTGCAGTTGAAAATTGGAGTATTAACGATCTTCTCGGAAAATTAAGTGAATTGCCTTTAAAAGCCCGACCGGAAATTGGCAATGTAAATAGATTTAAGAACAATATAGGGACATTGATAAGAAATGAGTTTCTATTTAAACGAGCAGCACAGATGGGTTTTCTTGAATCTGAACATGTGGACTCATTAACCGAGGAATATATCAGAAAAATTGCTTATAAACATTATTTAGAGAAAGCTTTTCGTGAGTTACGGGTTCCTATCATTGTCCAAGAATACTACAACAATTCGGATCAAAATAAATCCCTCAAATCAGAAATTCCATATCAAGTATTAGCCGGTATGCAAAATTTGGATGATTTTCGCCTGTATTATTCTGCAAGGGAGCTACATTCTTTTTTGCTAACTCATTTTTCAAACATAAAAATTCATATTAATAATGTCTTAATTAAAGCAGAATCGAGGCGTATCGATTGGGATAATCCCGTACGGATGTTTGTTGTACCTCAAAATTAATTGTTCGAGAATAAGTATCTGTGTATACAAAGGTGCAAAAATCTGAAAATAAGATAGGAACAGATTTTCGGTATCTCACTGTGTTAGGAAATAATCTTAATTTGCTTCTAAAACAAATTGAGCCTCGAGACAGTTTTCAGAATCACCTCCAACATATACTTTAAAGGTTCCCGGTTCTGCGAGGTATTCCATATCAAGATTGTAAAATTTGAGATCTTCTATAGTAATTTCAAATTTCACTGATTGTCTCTGACCCGGTGTGAGGTAAATTTTTTTAAAACCCCTCAATCTCTTCACTATCGGTGTTACAGAGGCAACTACGTCTCGGATGTACAATTGTACTACCTCGTGCCCCGCTAATTCTCCAGTATTCTTTACCTCCACTGTGACTATAATTTTGTTATCAGAATTCAGACTATTTCCGCTCAATTGAATGGAATTATATTCAAAATTTGTATAACTTAAACCATATCCGAAAGGGAAGAGAGGAGTCCAGGGAATATCTAAATATTTTGAGGTATAGTGATCGTCTAAGTTGGGTGGACGTCCTGTGTTTTTGTGATTGTAATAGATAGGAATCTGGCCGGTCTTTCTTGGGAATGTTGAGGTTAATTTTCCTGATGGATTAAAATCCCCAAATAGAACATCCGCAACTGCTGCACCCATTTCAACACCGAGAAACCAAGTTTCTAAAATAGATGAGACATTTTCAGCTAGCCACGGAACTGCCAGAGGTCTTCCGTTCATTAGCAGTACAACCAGAGGTTTATTGAGGGAAGATAATTCTTTGGCAAGCTTGATCTGATCTCCCGGTAATTCGATACCGGATCGGTTATTTGCCTCGCCACTCATATAAGCGTTTTCTCCCAGCACTAAAATAATTAAATTGGCTTTACTTGCCGTTTCGAGAGCCTTATAAAATTCACCCGAATCTTTAAAAGTATTTAGATCATAAGCGGGACTGTATAGCACTACAGATTTGCTGGATATGTTTTTTCTAATTCCATCTAAGACGGAAATCACATCTTCTTTTTTTCCTGCTCCCCGCCATGATCCTAATGGTGTATCGGAGTCTGCAGCTAATGCACCGATAACGGCTAGTGTATCGATATCTTTCGAAAGCGGTAATAAACTTTCTGAATTTTTCAACAGGACGATTGACTCCCGGGCAATTGCCCTAGCATGCTTACGGTGACTTTCTGTTAAAATTTGATCTCTTTCTCGTATTTCATCATGATAGCGAAAAGGATCCTCAAAGAGATCTAGTTGAAACTTTGCCTGTAATACCCGATAAACGGCTTGATCAACTAATTGAACAGATAATTTTCCGCTAGCAATCAACACAGGCAAATAATTCAAATAAATACTACTCACCATATCAATATCCACTCCGGAAGTTATTGCTTGTAGTGCCGCGGAGGCTGAATCGGCTGCTATTCCGTGATGGATTAATTCCATAATGGCAGTATAATCACTAATAAATATCCCTTCGAATCCCCATTCCTCTCGCAGCACATCGATATTTAGATGCTTATTCGCATGCATTGGAATTCCGCTTATTTCATTAAATGCGCCCATAAACGACTGAACACCGGCTCGAGCTGCAGCATAAAAAGGTGGAAGATAGATTTCTCGTAAGGTACGATCGGATATATCCACTGTATCATAATCTCGCCCCCCTTCAGCACCACCATAAGCACAGAAATGTTTGGCACACGCTAACATGGTATGTGAACCACCAAGATCGTAACCTTGAAAACCACGAACTCGTGCCGCAGCCATTAGTGAACCTATATATGGATCTTCACCGGCACCCTCTACAATTCGTCCCCATCGTGGATCTCTTGCGATGTCTACCATAGGGGCAAATGTCCAGTGTAATCCCTGGGCAGTGGCTTCGATGGCAGCTATACGGCATGATTTTTCCACTGCATCTGGGTTCCAACCGCAAGATTCTGCAAGTGGAACCGGGAAAATGGTTCTCCAGCCGTGGATTACATCTTGAGCAAACATGAGCGGAATACCAAGCCGTGATTCTTCGACGGCTAGACGTTGAAGTTCACGGGTCATTTTCACACCTTGGATGCCGAGAAATGATCCTACCATTCCTTGCTTAATATAATCTCTATTTCGTTGCCGCTCTTCCTCTCCGTCCTCAGACCAATTCCATCTTATTTGGTTTAGCTGTCCGCACTTTTCCTCCGGAGTCATTTTGTTGATCAATTCATCAATGAAATGTTTCTCTTCCGAATCGAGTAAAGCGAAGGAGGATTTAGCCATCAAACCTGTAAATAAAAAAGTAGGAATTAAAAGAATTATAGTAAGTGTAATATTTCTTACGGCACTAGTATGGTGTGATTTTTTCATGACCTTCCTTTCCATTCTGGTAGTGTTGTCATGTTTAGTTCGCGTAGGATTATCTTGAAATCAATACGAGTCTGAAACATTATGCAAATTTTGAAATTTGTCATGATTTTTTCAAAGGATTTATTCTTCTTTCTCAAATCCAATTGCATCCAACATCGGTTTAATCTCTGAATTGGACATAAAAAGATTCCAAATTAATCCGGTGCGATAATTCTCAATCATAACGACCATTGGGGCTTGATTCAATCCCATGTAAATATCCGATACCCAATTTTCTGTGAGATTAAAGGCATCACGGAAACCATAAATTCCCCAAATTTTCGCCCCCAAATCATAGTAAAAATGTTTCAACACTGCCATGGATTCTTCTGGTGTGTAAGGAATTGATGCTAATGCAGCGGTGGGTGTAATTGTACCGTTGTCATTTTTGGGGCTTGGATCATGAGCTTTATACCTGATGTGATCATCACTTGCGGTGAGACCCCAACAGTTTTCACCATAGCCTTTAAAATTATTAGGATTTTCAATGCAGTAAGCCCTGTTAATTAAAGTCAAACTTCGATTATTTCTGAAGTAATTTGTATATTTGTCTCTTTTATTTTGTGGATCAAATCCCATGAAAGAATAGTGTGTGAAGAATAACGGACCACCGCTACCAACGCCTACCTCTAGTTTTATATTGAAATACAGATTTCCGTTCTCATAACTATCGCCTTGAGCAGTTTTTCCCCAATTTTGACGATATAATAGAGCTCTATCTGATTGACCAGCCCATCCGCTATAGTACAAACTTGCGGGTACGGAGTGAGTGGGTGAGGCGATAGCTAGTAGGTAAACAATGAGTGTTTCATTCAAACCCACAAGAGGGTGGTTAATTGTCCATCCAAAATCCGGTGACCAGTGCCAAAAAAGAAAATCACTATTGTCTGATTTGCGGTACCAATTCCATTCAACAGATTCCCATAGTTCTGTAATCCCGTCACGTAATTCTTGTTCTTTCGTGGAATGTCTATTGAAATATTGCCGGGCAACCAGTAAACCTTGTATCAAAAATGCGGTTTCAACCAAATCTCCTCCATTATCGTATTTGCCAAATAGGGGATTGACCTCGCCTGTCTCATCATTCAGAAAATGAGGCCAGGCGCCATGAAATCGATCCGAATTTTTAAGAAATTGAATTATTTTTGAACAGCGTTGTACACCCTCATCTCTAGAAATAAATTTTCTATCGATGCCGACAATCAGTGCCATAATCCCAAAACCGGAGGCACCCACCGCAATCAGATTTTCTCTCCCAGGAATATTTTCTCGTGCCATTCCGGAGTTCGTATGTGCACCTTCCCAATAGTAACGGAAACAAGCTTCCTGAACCATCGTAAGAAGTTGTTTATTATTTAATGGATTGGTGATTGCGGTTACTTTCTGGGTGAGTGTAGATTCCTTCCCGCGAAAATTTACCACACTCATTTTGTAAGAGGCTTGTTTATTTGACTCACCTAAAAAATCGGCATACCTATTTAGGTCGTTTCTTTGAATTCCAATCGGCTCATACTTTGAGCCATCAAAGGAGCGATATATTTTGTAATATTGAAAATTTTTTTCTTTATTTGCCTCCCAGGACAAATCTATATGACGGTCGTAGCCTACCGCTTTCAATCCTACGGGACACGATGGTAAAACATAATTATGTAATTCATCTCCGTTATATATTGTGATGTCGTCAATAAATAATTTGTGTTCTTCTCCGTCATCAATATTCTGCGAAAACGTTATGGCGTTTATAAGACTGTAATCAAATTGATAGGGGCGTGTAGGATGAACCATAAATGAGGAATAATTAAATTTTGTAAAGGGAATTTTAATTTGAATCCACTGGTTTTCAGGAATTTCATCGATAATTTGTTCTAACTTAAGGGAAGGCGTTCTATTTTGATTCGAATTCTGGAGGGAAATATTGGGTAGATGATGGCCTTGAATTTGTTTCGGAGCGTAGCACCAAAATGATATTGTATCACCAACAAACTTTTTGTATCGTCCGCGCCACTTTTTTACCTTGATGGAAACTGACCAATCACCACCTGAATTTGAGATCCATTTCAGCTTCAGAGAATTAGGCGGACTATAATAACCTTTCTTTTCAATGGGAATTCTTTTGTTTACTAATTCAACCTTACTTGGAAGAATTGACATCCCATCGCTATAATAATAGGAGCTATCTGTGAGACTATTATCAAAAAATATATGTTGATCGTATACTGATTCGGCTTGAGAAAATGTAGTAACGAAAAATATTAATGCCGCTGCAAGTTTAGTATGTTTCATTACAATTTCTCCTCAATTCTTAACTTAGGAGTTTACTGCTGCAGGGGATTATTGTTGATATTTTGGTATAACATCTTATAAATACAAAGGTTGAATATAAATCACGGATATGGTTTGTTTTTTGATTTCTCTTCTCAAAAAAAATTTTTATATAGTGTTTTTCGCTTTATCTAATTCTTTTGTGGGGACTATTAAATCAACAGCACCAATACCCCCTGATGGGTTACCGAAAGGTGAAGATCTACCCATAGGATCTTCTTTGATGAAACAAGTGATTTCTTATACACCGAATTGTGACTTTAACAAGTCTAAATCAGCGATTGTCATTTTGAATACACCAATTAAATCATTGTCATCCATGCCTTTTATTTTGCATTAAACATGAAAAAATAAGCGGAAGACTTTCTTAATATACAATACAAGCCGGTTTCAAAATAAGTATTTAATATATTTTAAAGCACAATTAGCTTTCTTCTTAATGGGCTATTATTGATTGATGAATATCCAGGTTTCTTTTTAGGAAAGGTATAGACAAGTAAGGTAAAATGCAGATTAATGCCGAATTCGATTTTTAAGATATTGGGAAAAATGTATGATAACTAATATTCTGAAGCCGAAAGATTTGTGAAGGATTTCTTTGTATACACTAGATAGAAATCTATTTGTAGATTCTCAGTCGATGAAACTACCTGCTGTCTTTAGTAGCAATGAGTCGTATCAATAAAACTCTAGTTGGGGAAAAATATGATTAAAGGGAGGATGATATGGATTTTTTACGGACTGTGAATAGTCCAATCAATATACTTGACCTGCCCCCCAAAAGTGATCCAATTGTTAAATTAGGATCCAAATGAGGATTTTATGGGTAAAAAGCGATTTACGCCAGAACAGGTCATAGCCAAACTGCGTGAAGCTAAAGTGCTTCACGCTAAAGGTGAGACAGTCGAGTCCATCTGTCGTCATCTGGGGATAACCGAACAGACCTATTATAGATCGCGAAAAGAGTATGGAGGTATCCGAGTAGATCAGGTCAAAAGATTGAAAGATTTAGAAAAAGAAAATGCCCAATTAAGAAAGCTGCTTGCAAACTTGTCACTGGACTACTCAATATTGAAGGAAACCTTAAAGGGAAACTACTGAGCCTGGCCAGGAAACCTGGGGCAGTTAAAGAGATTATGATTACACTTAATGTGTCTGAGAGAAGAGCATGCAGAGTATTGGATCAGCGGCGTTCAACTCAGAGAAGAAAGAGAAAGCCCGTAGCAGATGAGGAACGGTTGAGAGAGGATATAATTAGATTGGCAAAGGAATACGGAAGATATGGTTACAGGCGAACAACAGCTCTTCTTAACAGAGAGGGCTGGCATGTAAATCATAAGAGAGTAGAAAGGCTCTGGAGACAGGAAGGCTTGAAAGTGCCTCAAAAACAGTCCAGGAGGAAGCGGCTGTGGTTAAATGAGGGATCATGTATAAGATTAAAACCAATGTTTAAGAATCATGTCTGGAGTTATGACTTTATAGAAGAGAGAACAAGTGATGGAAGGTCGTTGAAGATACTAACGATCATAGATGAATTCAGCAGAGAGTGTCTGGCGATACATGTAGCTCACAGGATCAGGTCTTCAGAAGTTTTATTCAAGTTATCAGAGTTGTTTATTGAGCATGGTGTTCCCGAACACATCAGGTCTGATAACGGCAGTGAATTTGCGGCAACACTGATGCGAAGATGGTTACAGAGAGTCGGAGTTAAGACATTATTTATTGAACCTGCCAGTCCATGGGAAAATGGATTCATAGAATCATTTAACGGAAAACTTAGGGATGAGCTATTGAATGGGGAAATATTTGATACTGTTTTAGAGGCCAGGCATTTGTTAGAAAAATGGCTTGTTCATTACAATAAAGTCAGACCGAATAGATCATTAAATTTTGCGCCTCCGGTACCGGAGGCACTATTACCATCCCTGGTAGCCAGAGCCTGATGGGTTGGTACTAACTTACAAACTGGTACAACTAATGGGGGCAGGTCATACTTTTTTAGCTTCGAGCCTTGCAGTCTCTTCCACAACGCCTGAATTATAATCATTGAAGCATCATCGGGGTGAATAAAAGCCATACCAATCTCTGGATAAATATGTTCAGTATCCGAGTTTTCGGCACAAGAATAGAGCAGTTTTTGGTTTTCACCATGTGATAATCCGAAGTTATTTCTGATCCATTGACCAAGGGTGAAGTGTAACATTGGCAATTCATCGTCCGGAATGCTTTTTAACACTTGCAGGTTTAATTCGGGCATATTTTCATGAAGATAAATCACTGCTTCATAGAGTGTTTGTGGGTAGTCTGACTACATTTCATCAAAGATAAACATTTTCAAGAAACAATAAAAGGGAGGTTAATTAATAAGCATTTTTCCAGTGATTCTTTGAGGTACAGAGAATTTTTTTTCTTGATCTTATTAATCCAGTTACCATACCTTGAAAATGCATAAAAGGAGGAGGGAGAAAATCAGAAGAATAATACAAGAAATTTGTTCTTTGGAGTCTAAGAAGGTCATCTGAATCGATAACGAATCTGGATGTGACTTCACCAGCGAACAGTGAATATTCCCCCTACTGATCCCCAAGCGGAGTTAAGTTTTACATACGACAATTGTAACCTGCGGCACTATAGCTGAAAAAGTGCAATCGCGGATGTATGAAGATTGAGCCTAAAATAGTTGGACCCCATACATCCTTAAGACATTCAGACTATCAATCCCTTTAAGCTAAAAATGAGAACTCATTGTTTTCACTTTGTAGTAGAATTTTGTGGATAATTTAGCATAGTACATTGGATAAACTATATAATAATATTTCATTAATCAGGAGGGAATCATCATGTTTATATGTAAGAGATTATCCTATATGATTTTAATACTATTTATTACTCTGTTATTCACCCAACAAAGTTTCGGACAACACCAGGCAATGTTAATACAGACTTTTAGTGAAACAGGTTCCTTTAGTTCTCAAGTATCAGGAATCGGAAATGTGAACGGTGATGATTATGATGATATAATGGTGAGAGGGCAAAGTAAAACTTACATCTACTACGGTGGTGACCCAATGGATAATATCGCCGATGTAATTTTGAACGTTGGTGGCCCATTCTCAGGAGCAGGAGATGTAAATAACGACGGATATGATGATGTGATTGTGGGAGGTGATGGCATTGCCTATCTCTATTATGGCAGCGATCAAATGGATAATACAGTCGATCAAACATTTGAACCAACGGGAGGTACTTACAGCTTTGGATTTTCAGTTGCCGGTGTTGGAGATGTAAACAACGATTCATATGACGATATCATTATTGGGGATCCTTTTTATACTGGCTGGGATGGTGATTACATATACGATTTAGGCCGTGCATATATTTATTTTGGTGGAAGTCCTACGATGGATAATTATCCGGATGTCAAATTGTATGGTGAGATAGAATATGGTGAATTTGGTTTTTCAGTAGCGGGAGCCGGAGATTTCAACTACGATACATATGATGATGTGATTGTGGGGGCTCCTGGTTATTATCCCCACAGAACGGGACGTGCATACATCTTCTATGGCCGCTCAACACCAATAATGGACGCTAATCCTGACCTCATTTTGGAAGGAATTGAATATTCTGAATTTGGCTATTCAATAGCTGGAGCCGGAGATGTCAACTATAATGGTCATGATGATGTGATTGTAGGGATTCCTGGCTATAATTTATCGTACCCTCCGACTGGAAATGGCCGCGTAAATGTTTATTATGGAGAGTTTGCTAATGCAAGCCCAGACGTTATAATTATTGGTGAGGATTATGCCCACCTTGGCCGTTCAGTGTCCGGAGCCGGCAATGTTAACAAGGACTTATATTATGATGTAATTGCCGGTGAAAGCAGTTATAATTCAAATACCGGTCGCGTTTCCCTCTACTTTGGCTATATGGATGATATGGATCATATTGCGGATGTTATCATAGAAGGTGATGTGCCTGGAGAAAATTTTGGTATTTCGGTTTCCGGAGCCGGAGACGTTGATAACGATGGTAAGGATGATGTGATTGTAGGTGCGGATGGCAAGGCACATGTTTACAGTATTGAGAAGCCTTGTGTAGGAAGTTATGTGCTGATTTCACAGTCAATGGTGGATGATTTTTATTCCTCAGGTTGTAGAATTGTAACCGGAAGTTTAACAATTCAAGGTTCAGACATTACTAATCTTGACGGCTTATCAAGATTGAAATCGATCGGGGGCGCTCTGAGTTTTCGGGACAATGATAATTTAATCAATATATCCGGTTTGTCGGAATTGACTTCGATCGGAGGTCCTCTTGTTATCGAAAAGAATCCAGCATTAATCAGTATTAATGGATTAGCAAGTTTAAATTCGGTGGGAAGCTGGTTAGTTATTAGAGAGAATGATCATTTGACCAGTGTAAGTGGCTTATCAAAATTGACATCAATCGAAGATAATTTACAAATAAGTAACAATTCTGTATTAGAAATTATTGATGGTTTGTCAAGTTTAACTTCGGTGGGTGGACCTCTCCAGATTTCGAATAATGATGAATTGATCAGCATAGCAGGTTTATCAGGATTGATTTCAATCGAAGGCCTTAGCATTAGTAATAATATTGCATTGCCCAATATAGACGCTTTATCGGGTCTGGAATCGGTCAGATTTAGTGTGGAAATTGGAGACAATAATGAATTGAGCAATATAAGTTTACCAGGTCTGACTTCGCTTGAATATAATCTGGTTATTTCTGGAAATAATGTATTAACCACTATAGATTTATCAAGTCTAAATTCGATTGGGGGTGATCTATTAATTAAAGAAAACAATGCTTTAAACAGTATAGCAGGTTTATCAGGATTGATTTCAATCGAAGGTAGTCTTGAGATCGTAAATAATAGTGCATTGACCAATATAGATGCTTTATCTAGTCTGGAATCGGTCGGATTAACAGGGAGTATTTGGGGCAATGATGAATTGATTAATTTAGGTTTATCAAGTCTGACTTCAATTGGACTGGATTTATTGATTCACGACAATGGACTAACAAATATAGACGGGCTATCATCACTAATGATGGTGGGTAGAGATTTATCGGTGCAATGGAATACTAATCTTACCCGATGTTGTGGGCTTTATCAATTACTTAAATTCGGCACAATTGGTGGTTTGAAAGTTTTAAGTGGCAATGGAGGTGGATGTACTGAGACGGACATTCTTGCAGGAACTTATTGTAATTGCGATGGGGATATTTATCTCTATTCACAGGAGGATGTTGATAAGTTTGCTTCAATTGGGTGTAGTGAAATTGGTGGAACTCTAAGAGTTAGAGGATCAGACATTACAAATCTCAACGGCTTAGAAGGATTAACTTTAATCGGAGCTTTTTTAAATATTTCAAATAATGCTGTTTTATCCGATATCAATGGTTTATCATCCTTAACTTCCGTAGGCGGAGATTTGATAATTGAAAATAATGCTGCAATCATGAATATAGATGGTTTATCAAGTCTTACTTCAGTAGGAGGTTGGCTCGAAATTATCGGAAATGAATCATTAAAAAATATTAATGGATTATCGGCATTAAGTTCTTACATAACAAAGCTGAATATTGTTGATAATCCTGATCTAAACAATATTGATGGTTTATCGGGGTTGAGTGCGGTTGGAAAAGAGTGGATTTTAATTAAAAATAATGATGCACTCACCGATATTGATGGTCTATTAAGAATTGCCTCAGTCGAAGGATCGGTGGTAATTACTGATAATGAAATGTTAGAAAATATAGATGGCTTATCATCATTAATGTTGGTAGGTAAAAATTTAGAGATAAATAATAATAATAATCTTGTCCAATGCTGTGGGGCTTATCCTCTGTTAGAATTTGGCGCAATTGGGGGTCCGATAATAGATATAACGAACAATGGAAGCGGATGTACTGAAGAAGATATTCAATCAGGAGGACATTGTCATTCCTGTGATGAAAATTTTGTACTTAGCTCACAAGCTGAAGTTGACAATTTTTATACTACTGACTGTGCTGTTTTGGATGGAAGTTTGACAATTCAAGGGGCAAACATTGCGAACCTTGATGCGTTAACATTCCTTACCTCAGTATCAGGCGATTTATATATCATAAATAACCCTCTTCTGACCAATCTTGATGGGTTTATAAATCTGTCTTCAGTGGGCGGAGACGTCATTATCTATAATAATCCAATCCTGACTGATCTTGATGGTCTGTCAGTTTCATCTCTGACTTCAGTAGGAGAAAATCTAGAGATAACGAACAATGTTGCTTTGACCAATCTTGATGGTCTATCATCGCTAACTTATATTGGCGGAGATTTAATTATCACTAATAACGAAAAGCTAACCAATTTTGGTGGTCTGTATCCAGTGCTTAATGCAGGTGGAGTTACGGGTAGTATTACTATCGAAGGTAACGGGAAAAATCCTGATGCTGTGGAGATATTATTTGTAGGCCTTAATGAGAAAATAGAACAATCTTATAATGCAGGATTGTTAAACATAGGGCAGAGTAATGCATTACGAAAGAAGCTGGGGGGTGCAATTCAAAGCCTGAATAGAGGTAACACTAAAGCCGCCATTAATAAGCTAAATGCATTCATTAATCAAGTAAATGCGTTTATCAATTCAGGTATATTAACTCAAACAGAAGGTCAGGAATTGATTTCAACAGTGAAGGAAATTATTGGTCAGATAAATACTGGTAATTTCGCCAAAATATATGGTCTTAATGATTCTCAAGAAATCACCGAGATGAAACCAGAATACTATTCGTTGGACCAGAACTACCCCAATCCCTTCAATCCAGTAACTGAAATAATATTTGCACTGCCTGAAGATACGGATATTTCTCTTAAGGTATTCGATATATTGGGAAGAGAGGTTGCCAATCTAGCTTCGGGGAAGTGGAATGCTGGGATTCATCGTGTTTTTTTCAATGCATCTGAGTCCCCTAGTGGTATATATATTTATAAGCTCAATGCTGGTGATTTTGTAGATGTGAAGAAGATGATTCTAATGAAATAATATCAAAGATAGACAATTTGTCTCTCATTAGGCGGTCGATCGACCGCCTTTCTTATTATGAGTGAAATGCCTATTCTTCATGTCCGCCGAAATGTTTCCGCGAATCTGTAGTCTTATCTCGATAAGAATAATTTATTTATTATATTCTTGCCTCTTATTAACGGGAAACTTTAGTAAAATGGTAGAATTTCCAGTCTACAGATAGAGATTGTAATATTATTCACTCCAGAAGGAGAATAATATGAGTGCTTATTGTATGTTTGACCTTATTGAAATCTCCAATTGTAAAAAGATGGATAAATACAGAAAAAAGGTGGGTTCAACAGTATGGAAGTCAATGGAATTAAAATTGAAGGTTTGGAAAGCATCGAAAAAATCCGACAAAAAGTGAGTCTGTTAAAATCCGGGGAGGTGTTTAGCTTTGTCGTCTGTGGTGGTAAACGATTAAAAATTGAACATCAGCTATAAACTGGAAAAGAAAGTGCTCGAAAACCTCAAGCGTTGAAATGCCGGTGTCACCACCATGATCGATAGTTATTTAGATCCAGGGGACGCTCATTAGCGGCAGGAGCGACTGTCCTGAAAGGTGGCTGTGGAATTCGAAGAGTAAACACTCCCTCCATGCAAATGAGGTGAATCTAAGTAAGCTCGCCAGGGTGTAATCAATGAGATTTGTTGTCAGGGCAAACTTCATAACACTGAGACATCCGAACTGTTATAAAGTAAGAAAGAGAAAAAGAGACTGGAAAAAGACTGTAATAACAATACTGTCTTTTTCACCTTCCCGCGTATCTAACCCATCTATTTGGGGAAGGGAGTCGAACCAGCCCCTAAACCTCTATTCATATCCTCATTATAGACACCAACATTTTCTAAACTCGGGAATTCAAAAAGAATGCTGGGAAGATGAAACCGTGCAATATCTTCTTAGGTTATATTATTTCATAACTTATAGCGGAGGAGGTGGGACTCGAACCCACAAGCGCTTGCGCGCGGCGGTTTTCAAGACCGCTGCCTTACCAATTAGGTCTACCCCTCCCGAGTTCAAATTGATTTTTGATCACATAGACCAATTTTTGCGGAGAGGGAGGGATTCGAACCCTCGGTAGCGGGATCACCGCTACACTCGCTTAGCAGGCGAGCGCCTTCAGCCACTCGGCCACCTCTCCATGTTGAGAATTAACAAAGAGCAATTTTGATTTTCACCGCTATACTCGTTTATCATCCCTACGTTTCGGGATTTAGCCGGCCACCTCTACTGTTTCATAATAGGACAATCTCCTTACATCTCTCAAAGATCGAAAAATGTAATATCCGAACTAAAGTAAAATGATTCTCAAAATTAGCGCAAAAAAATAAGAAGTTTGAATTGCTTAATCAAGATTTATTTATATCAGTTCTGTTGAAATGATTAAATCTGGGCAGTTGAGCTTAATGTGGTGAAAGGGAATGAATTCTGCTAATCAATGTGCAGATGTTTTGAAGAAGTGCGATGTTTGACATTGCTTGCTGATGTAAGGTTTTTCCAATTCCACCACTTTAATAATTCCGGATCGTGATCTTCATTTGAGGCATAGTATACGATACATCGAAATACATACAAAACGCATCTATCCACCTGAATCCCTTTCTTTAAGCAATGCAATAAATACATTCGCTCCGGGTTTCCATTTTTCAAATCCGCCACGGATCTGTAATCCAGTTCCCAGAGATCCTCAGCAGTCTTCGGACCAACCCCCGGGATCCTCATAAATTCTTTCAGTATATATGCTTTTGTTTGTTTTTCCATATTATTTCGAGCCTAAAATGCGGTGATAAGATTCGAAAAGTAATCTTACTAATAAGAGTCTATAATCTCTTGATATCGAAAGCAATCAGTAGTATGATCGTTTACCATTCCAACTGCCTGCATGAACGCATAGACTATGGTACTTCCTATGAAACTAAATCCTCTCTGCTTCAGCTCTTTACTGATGGTCTCCGATAATTTTGTTTTCGATGGAATCTCCTTTGATGATTTCCATCCATTTACGATAGGTTTATGATCTACAATATTCCAGAAATAATTTGAAAAACTTCCAAATTCCTGCTGTATTTTAAGAAATAATTCAGCATTTTTAACAATTGATTCTATTTTTAATCGATTTCTGATAATATCTGGATTCACAAGTAATTGATTAACTTTCTCCCCGTTATAACCGGATATCTTTACGGGATCAAATGCGTCGAGGGCAATTCGGTAATTTTCACGCTTTTTCAGTATGGTGATCCAGCTTAATCCTGCTTGTTGACCCTCTAAGATCAAAAATTCAAATAATAATTTATCATTAAATACTGGAACCCCCCATTCGTTGTCATGATAATCAATATACAAAGGGTCACTACCTGCCCATGCACATCTCTTTTTCATACTATAAAATTTCTTTAATGATCTGGAGTACTTTTCCTAAAATTTTAAATCCTGGGGTTTCAAATTCTACAATTATGGTGTGATTGGTGACCGGGGCACAATCCAGTCTAATTCTTCCTTCTGAACGTAGAAGACGTCTAACCAGTGTTTTCTGTCCTAATTGAAACGCCAAAATCTCTCCCTCATAATAATTTTCCTTTTCTTCAATTATAACGTGATCCCCTTCTTCAATTCCCACTCCAATCATGCCATTGTCTGTAACCTTAACTGGAAATTTCTTCTTTTGATGAAAATTCCGGTTTATAATAAAAGGGTCGATGTGTCTTTCAGCATCAGAAATGTTTTTCTTTGAAAAGAGATGGTTCGCCGTTGGTAGCTTGACAAATTCTTCTTCCTTTGTGGAATTTTCTATCGGTAACAATCGTGCGACTTTCATTTTGTGGTTCATATTTTAATACGATATATTTCTAAATTAGCTCGGAACGAGAGTATCTAAATTAAACCGATGGTAATTTAAGTTACTGTCTCTCGGATTAATCCAACAACCCGTCCCTGAATCGACCATTCCTGTGTTGGGAAAATATCAGAATATTCGGGATTTTCAGCCTTCAGATATTGGGAGTTACCGGAAGCAATATACCGTTTAACGGTCACTTCGTCGCCAACTAATGCGACAACAATACTGCCGGATTCGGATTGATTCGTGGACCTGACAATCACCAGATCTCCGTCATGAATTCCGGCATTCAGCATACTGTCACCTTGAACTTTTAAAACGAAATAACGTCCTTCAGATTTTATCAGCCGCCGGGGTATTGCTACATAATCCTCAATGTTTTCTTCCGCCAATATGGGGTGCCCCGCTGAAACCCTTCCCACCATTGGGAGGCTTAACATGTTCGAGGAAGATTGGAACTTCCCGTCAAGAATACGGATGGATCGTGCTGAAGTATCTGTTTTTTCAATATACCCTTTTTTTATAAGAGCCTCCAGATGGCGGACCACCCCGTGTTTCGATGCAATTCCAAATGCATCGGCTATTTCTTGAATACTGGGCGGATATCCGTTTTCACTGATAAATCCGGAGATAAATTCGAGGATTTCTTCTTGTCGTAGGGTCAATCCTTTCATAACTTCATCCTTCATTCATTTATAGAATAACAAACGTTTTTATGGTCTTTCCAACGATTGAGGAAGATATACGGACGTACACCTAATTAATAAAATAATGTATTAATTGTCAAGTAATAATTGATAAATAGATGAAATTATGTACACTAGTCTAAAATTGTTGATGGTACGTTGCGATGATAGAAATCGAAATCTTGGGTAGCGGGACGTCAATGGGTGTTCCAATGGTTGGATGTGATTGCCGGGTCTGCACATCCGATGATAAGAGGAACCGTAGAACTAGAACTTCCGCATTAGTAAAGGTGAATGATGTAAATATATTAATCGATACCTCCATTGATTATCGTTTTCAAATGCTGCGAGCCGGTGTGAAAAGGTTAGACGGGGTTGTATATACTCATTATCATGTGGATCATATTCTGGGTATGGACGATTTGAGAAGTCTGAATATTCTAAATAAACAAAACATTCCAATTTTCGCCTCTACTGATACACTCGAGAATATAAAAAGAGTATTCAAATATGCCTTTCGAGAGAATTCCTTGAATTTGGATGTTCCGAGAATCATTCCGCATGAAATTGATTCGAATCCTTTTTATATTAATGGTGTTGAAATTATCCCGATTCCTCTTTTCCATGGGAAATTAAAGGTATTTGGATTTAGAATTGGAAATATTGCCTATTGTACGGATGTTAGTGTGATTCCGCGAGAGTCATATCCGTTATTGGAAGACTTGCAATATTTAATATTGGATGCGCTGCGATATAAACCTCATCCGACTCATTTTTCGATTGATGAGGCGGTGGTACAGGCAAAAAAAATAAATGCGAATAAAACTTTTTTTACACATCTTTCCCACTCAATTTTACACGAGGAGGTAGAAGCAAACCTTCCAGACAAAATACATCTTGCTTACGATGGTTTAAGAATGACACTTGAGTGAATGAATGGATAATACCGCAAAGCTTCCTCAAAGTCCGCTAAGGCAAATATTTCGACTTTCTCAACATTCCGCAATTTACGCCATTAGTTCTGTTGTACAAAAGTTGCCGGGATTGCTTCTTCTACCATTTTATACCAATACGGACTATCTTCCCTCCCGCAGCGATTTCGGAGATTACTCGCTCGTATTTACATTTATTGCTTTTATGTATTTTGTCTACCTTTATGGTATGGATTCCGCACTTCTGCGATATTTTTTTCTTGGAGATAAAGACCGTAAAACTGTTTTTTCATCAATCTTGATTATGCTAATTGTAACTGGTCTGATTACCACAACGACTTTAATCCTGTTTGGTTCTCAGTTGGCAGAAATACTATTAAAAGGGGCTCAATACACAGTATTTATAGAGCTCGCCGCATTAATTTTATTTATAGATTCCATCGGCAATCTGCCTTTCATATTACTTCGTGCAGAAGAAAAAGCTATTAAATATACCCTCTTCCGAATTTTGCGATTTCTTCTCGAGTTCGTACTGAATATTATTTTTGTCGTTTTTTTAAAAAAGGGTGTGGTGGGAATTCTTTACGCAAATTTGGCCGCTACAATTCTTAATCTGCTTTTCATGTTACCTATCCTTTTTAGATATTTAGGAGCAAAGTTCGATTTTCGGTTGGCGAAAGAAATGCTTCTTTTCGGATTACCATTCTTACCGAACGGAATTGCTTATGTCACGATTGAGACCATTGACCGTTTTTTGGTACAGGAATTTTTGGGGAAGGATGCAGTTGGATTGTATAGCCCAAATTATAAATTCGGTACCATGTTACTTATGGTCGTTATTGCATTTCGAAATGCCTGGCAGCCATTTTTTTTGAAGGTAGCCAGAGAAGCGAATGCCAAACAAATCTATACGCAGGTATTGACGTATTTTGTGATTGGCGGCGGATTTCTACTAATGATCGGTACATATTTCATCAAGGATATTTTACAGATTCATTATTTTAACAAGATTTACCTCCTGGGCGAATCCTATTGGGCCGGAATCCCGCTTATTCCAATCATCTTACTCTCATATTATCTTTTTGGCATTTATGTGGTTCTCACTCCCGGATTTTATATAAGGAAAAAGAGTGGATACATGATAATTTTTACCGGGAGTGGAGCAGTGGTTAATATTTTAGCAAATATTCTCCTACTCCCAAGATTAAATATATGGGGGGCCGCCTTTGCAACACTCCTCAGTTATTTAACGCTGACAATAACCATTTATGTTGCTTCGAATAAAATTTACCCGCTTAAAGTTGAATGGCATCGGGTAATGAAAATGTTTGTTTTAATTGCGATATTTCTTTCTCTATATTATACATTCGAAATGAGTTTTGCACTGCGAATATTATTGATCATTTTGTCAATAATGTATGGTTATTTTGTCGTGCTAAAAAAGAGTGAGAGATCGATTATCAAAAATAATATGTTTAAACGTTAATCTCAAATTGGCAATGGCTAGACATGGCAGAAAATAAAATCAAAGTTGCATTTCTATGGCACCAACATCAGCCGTTTTATAAAAATCCTAAAGGATATTTCCAAATGCCTTGGGTCCGTTTCCATGGTATCAAAGATTATTTGGACATGACCCTTATATTTAAAGAATTCCCACAGATCAAGCAAATGGTAAACCTGGTACCTTCCTTGCTTTCTCAATTAAAGGACTATGTGGATTATGGTGTAAAAGATAATATATGGCTATTAACCGTCAAGCCTTCCAGCGATTTGAGTATAAGGGAAAAACAGGCTTTGCTGGAAAATTTTTTTATGGCTCATTATGAAAATATGATCAGCCCTTATCCACGGTATAATGAGTTATATAAGAAGTATTTTCAAGAAGTTAATCACCTGGCTTTGTTTGAACAGGTTAGACAATTCAATGATCAGGAAATTACTGATTTACAGGTTTGGTTTAATTTAACATGGGTTGGGGTCTTAAGTCGCGAGAGAACCAAAATTAAAGCGCTATTTGAAAAGGGAAAGCACTTTAACGAGGAAGATAAGAATGTTTTGCTCCAGGAGCATTTGAATATTATTCGCGATATTTTTTCAACCTGCAAAGAAATGTGGGAAAGTGGCCAAATCGAGCTGTCTACAAGCCCTTATTACCACCCAATTTTACCGTTACTGGTGGATAGCAGTATCGGTAAAATTTCTGATTCACACATATTACTTCCGGAACGTGAATTTAGACATCCGGAAGATGCCGAGAAACAACTGGGTGAAGGATTGGAATATTTTGAAGAGATTTTTGGTCGAAAGCCGGATGGCATCTGGCCATCAGAAGGCGCTGTCTCCGAAGCGGTTGCAGAGATGATTTCAAAACTCCAAATCCGGTGGATTGCTACAGACGAGGAAATCCTCTCAAAGAGTATAGGTGAAGAATATGTATCGACGTCACTTTACCAGCCTTATCTGTATAAAAATGGCAACAATTCCATATCTATTTTCTTCCGTGATCACGAACTGTCTGATGCCATTGGATTTGTTTATGGTGGATGGGATGAGGATAAAGCGGTAAAAGATTTTATCAACCGTTTGTTGAGTATTAGGACTCGTATAGTATCGAGCGCTGATGATACTGTCTTGCCCAAATATATTATATCAATAATTCTTGATGGAGAAAATTGTTGGGAATTTTATAAAAACGACGGGAAGAATTTCTTAAGAAAATTATATTCTAACATAGGTGAACATCCACTAATTGAAACCGTAAATTACAGCGAGTTTCTGGATAATCGATCTGAAATACCCCGGCTTCAAAAAATTCATCCCGGAAGCTGGATAAATAGTAATTTTAATATCTGGATAGGATCCAATGAGGATAATCGTGCCTGGGACCTCCTAAAGCAGGCCCGCGACTATCTGATTGAAAAGCAAAAAGAGGGATCTTATGCTCAGGAATTATTAGGTGAGGCATGGGAGCAAATCTATATCGCCGAAGGATCAGATTGGTGCTGGTGGTATGGCGATGAACACTCTTCTGCACAAGATCTCGAATTTGATCTGCTTTTCCGGCAACATCTGATTAAAATATATGAACTGTTCGGGGACGAAGTACCTATCGATCTTTATCAAACCATAAAACACCGCCATTACAGCCGCTTCAAGTCAATCGCCCCGGTCTATCTAATATCTCCCATTATTGACGGTCAATCATCGCATTATTTTGAATGGAATGGCTCTGCAATTTATGATGGAAGCAAACTTCCTCAATCTGCTATGCATCAGGTTTCGCGATTGATTGATAAGGTTTTTGTAGGAATTGATTTGGAAAAACTCTATCTTCGAGTGGACTTTCTTTCTTCACCCAATCCCATGTATGAATATGTTCTCTCGATAAAAATTCCCAACCCTATGACCGTTGTCTTATCTCCATTAAAGGGGGTGATCGAAAAATTTCAGAATGATAATGGTAATTTCAGAAAGACTACTCTTGATCCAAATCTCAAACTGGATACCATTCTGGAAGGGGCAGTATCATTTGCTGACCTTGAAATATTGTCTAAAGAGAGATTAGGATTTCAACTTCATATCAAAGACAAAAATCAAATAATCGAAAGATTTCCCAGTATGAACATTATTGAAATCGAAGTACCGGACGAGAATTATAATCTGAGGGATTGGTCAGCTTAATTTTCAAAACGAAACAGATGTATTTAGGTACATGAGAAAATCGTACGTTTTTAGATATGGAACTGAAAAAATTGAGATTACTCTTCCTGAAAAAAATGTCTTAACTCAAATTGAAGTTCCAGATACCAATAATAATTCTAGTCAAAATTCTCTAATAGAAACTGCTATCCGGAATCCCATTGATTCACCTCCCCTTAAAGAATTTGTAAAGAATAGAAAGGTTGTCATACTTGCAGAGGATTCCACCCGGGATGTCCCAACCCAACTAATTCTTGAAAAAATATCGAAAAATCTCAGCCTGGCAAAATCCGTTAAACTCATCATTTGTACGGGTACCCATAGTCCGAATTCTGAGGGAAATCAATTCCTTGCAAATCAAATATCGAAAATATTTGAGAATGGACGCATTGAAAGCTTTGAATTATTGGTTCACGATTCAAAAAATCCTCCGTTTGCCAGTTATGGGAGTTCAAGTTTTGGAAACGAATTTTTGGTAAATCCGGCAGTGACGGATGCTGATGCATACTTGGTATTATCAGATATGAAGAATCATTATTTTGCAGGCTATTCGAACCTGTTAAAAAATTTTATTCCTGGTGTGTGCGCTTTCGAAACAGTTGAAAAAAATCATGCGATGGCTCTCAATAAAAAATCAACTTTTGGTAAACATCCTTGGCATCCCGATCCCAATCGAAGGGACAATCCTTTAGCGAACGAGATGCTAGAAGGTTATCAAAAAATTGTTCAAAATAGACCAGTTTGGGCTCTAGTAAGCATTACAAAAAATAGACGGGTAATCTGGTGCCAGGCGGGAGAACCAAAAAGAATGGTGGAGGATGGGATTAGAAAAGTAGATGCAACCATGAGTAAAACAGTTGTGCCGGCAGATGTTTTGATTATCTCCTGCGGCGGATATCCAAACGATGAATCGATTTACACAGCACAGCGAGCGCTGGAATTAAACCAAGATGCAGTAAAGAGCGGAGGAAAAATTATTTTTCTTGCCGAATGCAGAAATGGTATTGGACCTGAAAGCGCCAAACACAATTTTTATAATATTTTGACAAATGAATTGCCGGAGGTCTTGAAGACGATTGAAAGGAAATATATTATGTACTCTCATAAAGCCTACAAATTTGCGATGATGATGACAAGATTTTCTTTTATTGGTCTAAAATCGGCAATTGATGATGACACTGTTGAAGGTATTCATATTGTTCCTATAAAAGACACCCAAAAGTTGATAAATTCATGGTTAAGTTCAAATAGCGATCTCACATTTAATTTGATAGACGATGGAAATAAAATTGCAGTCTACCCAGGAAATAGCTCTCAGATTTGATTCTGTTTTTCAACTTCTTAATCGAAAGTATGAGCTTGAGCGGATCCAAAAAAAAGTAGGAAACCAGCAATACAAAATTTACAAAATAAAAAATATTGATCACGTACTGGACCAAGTGTTGGAATCCGCATCTAATCCCGATGATGATATGCCCTACTGGGCGGAGATATGGCCTTCCTCGATTGCCCTCTCACAATATATTGCCAAGTCAAATAAGCTTCGCGATAAAGAGATTTTAGAATTGGGCTGCGGTGTGGGTTTACCGAGTATAATAGCGAAGGAGCAAGGAGCAACAGTTACCTTGAGTGATTTTCAAGAGGACGCCTTACGAATCGCCGAACTTAACTGGATCGTAAATTTTGGTGAATTACCAAGGGTAATGATTCTGGATTGGAGAAAGCCACCTTCGAACTTAAAGTATGAAATCATAATTGCTTCGGATGTAGTATATGAACAGAGTTTATTTCTGCCGGTTCTTAACACACTGAAGAACGTATTGGCTGACAACGGTGAATTATATTTGAGTGAGCCAAATAGAAACGTTGCTAGAGAATTTTTTGGTCTCCTACATTCCCAAAATTTTCAATTTGAAAAATCGGATGAAAAGGTTGATAATGGGGACAGGCAATTGGACATTACGATATATCGAATTCGGCGCAGTATTCATTAGAGGATCGTATTAAAAATGGTTCGATACAATAGCCGTGAAAAATTTTGTTAACTAGTTCTTTTTATTGCCAGCATTGTCACATCGTCTGAATCCAGATTGTTTTTTGTAAATTCTGTAATGCTCTCCAATACAGAGTTTATCAAGTCTTTTGCCGTTCCCTGACCATTATTTTCTATTACATTTTTTAGACGTGCCTCTCCGAATTCCTCTTCATTCGGATCTTTTGGATCGATTGCTTCGTTCACACCGTCGGTATAGGTGATGAGCATATCCTCCGGATTAAACTTTATAGAAGCAGATTGATAAGAATATCGTGGCATCATTCCCAATATAATTCCGCCAATATCCAAGGATTGAATCTCACCAGTCGTTCGCAAAAGAAAAGGTGGGTTATGCCCGGCGTTTACATATTCAAAATTGTTTTTTTGGGTATCTAATATCCCAATAAAAAAGGTAATGTATTTATCCGGATCCGTATTATCATGAATAAGATCGTTAATATCCGCAACGATTGAGGATAAGGCAATATTTTGTCTTATCATTAACCTTAATGCAGACTGAAGATTTGCCATCAGGAGGGCGGCGGGCACGCTTTTCCCTGATACGTCTCCGATGGCAATCGCGAATTTGTTCTGATTCAATTGAATTACATCATAATAATCACCACCCACTTGTTTACTGGATATATTTATGGCATGAATGTCATATCCTGGTGTTGTTGGTAATTGTTTGGGAAGCAAGTTTTTTTGAATTTGACGGGCGACATTTAACTCTTCTTCCAGACGTTGTTTTTCAAGGGTTTCTTGAAATAATCTTGCATTTTCAATTGAAATTACCGCCTGACTTACCAGTGTTGTCAAAAATTCCAAGTCATTCGAAGTGAAAGGTTGACCGTTAATTCTTGTTCCAAGTAATATCATGCCCAATTGTTTACTTTGATGAGTCATCGGTATCATCACCTCAGCATTCAGGCTAAGAAGGGCTTTCTTCATAATATCGTTATCCCAATCTTTTACATTAATTGCCCTGTCAGGTACCGAGATATTTGTCAATTTATCACAAATGGATTCCAAAATGCTTTCTGTAAAACCTTTATTCTCCTTTATCTGATAGTGAGTATCAATTTTCAATAAAATAGAGTACTTGGTTATCAACATCTGGCCCATGAAAGCAAAAACCAGTAATCTTAGTATTTTGGGTTGTTCAAGAGTGGCAGATAGCCCCTGGGCGATATCGAAAAGCGTTTTAAGTTCCTGAATTCTTTCGTCTAGTTGTCTGTTTATATCGATTGTTTTCTTTAATTGAAGTGCATTCTCGATGGAAGAAGTAGCAATACTTGCAAGAGAATTTAAAAAGTCGATTTCTTCCGCAGTAAAATCTTTTTGTGAAAGTTTTGGACCGAATAAAGCTAATCCAAAACATTGATTTTTTGAAATAAAGGGTATGGCAATCTCGAGATGAACTGAATTTGCATATTTAATTATACCAGATTCTGCCGCCTTTTTATCAAGCGCCTCAATTTTAAAGGAGGTATTTGGGAGGTCAATACAATCAAAAGAGCGGTTTTCTTCATCAACGGGTATTCCCTTAGCCAATTCTATATTAAAATGATCATTATCTTTTAGGATGATGACTCCACGGGGAATCATCAATCTGCCCATAGGAATAAGAAGAATATTGTTTAAAACGTGAGACAAGTCCAAAGATTCGTTTAATATCTTGCTGATTTCAAAAAGTGAGGATAGCTCGAGAAGTCTACGGTTTATTTCGTCAAGGGATTCTGGCTGGTACTTTTCGGAAAGGTAATCTAATAACTGAGTCATAACAGCTTACTTATCCAAGTATTTGATCATTCGAACCTCGTTCCGTACCCCGGCTTTAATGCGAAAGCTTACTTTGTCCATTAATTCTCTAATCAAATAGATTCCTAAACCGCCTCGTTTCATTTTTTTCATATACTCTTCTAACTCTGGCTTTTTGATTTTTTTTGGATCAAAACCTTTACCCTTATCACTGATAATAATCTCAATATGATCTCTCTTCTCATAGACCAATATATTAACGATGTGTTCTTCCCTGGAATTGGTCATATAAGCATGTTTTACCACATTTGAACATGCCTCATCGACTGCCAATTCAATTTTATAGACTTCTTCTTCTGGAAATCCTATATTTTCGGCAATCCCTGCGACGAACTTCCTTATTATATCCAAATTTGCAGTATCGGCGGGTAATTTTATATGAAAGCTTTTCGTCCGTTTTTTTATCTGTTTACCTGACGATTCTGACATTTATTTTCCTTCATCATTATTAAATTTGAAAACGGCATCATCCAACTTTTCGTAAAATTCATAGAGACTGGGAAATCCCAAAAGGTCAAAAACCTTGTAAACCTTTGGTGAAGCACTGGATAATTTTATATCACCTGAGTGTTGTCTTATTTCTTCAATAAATCCCATAAAAACTCCTAAACCGGCGGAACTGATATATTGAAGTCCGGTTAAATCGACCACAATTTTATATCGGTTTTCGTCTATCAATCTATTTATTGCATCTTCGAAGTCCGGGGCAGTATGTGCATCCAGATAACCACGTATATTTAGTACAGAAACAGTCTCGCTATCGTTTCTAACAACTTCAAACTTTTCCATTTACTTCTCCT
>WOR8_10000579_pt1 | contig 48323 bp, 28 predicted proteins | sample DeeMarSeWOR38_10_FD_19890 | JGI IMG/M metagenome (IMG submission 19890)
TTCAGATTCCATGCACTGTAAATCCTTAAAAAATATATTCCCTCACTTTGTGATAAAGGAATTTCCAGGGATCCGTAAGAGGTGTTATTGGAAATCTTTAATATCTGTTCATTGATGATATCTCCCTTTTTATCGATGAGGTCTGCATGAATCAGATCTGATGGTGAAGCACTGGCATTGAAGATATACACCTTGAATTGTATGGTTTCTCCGGAAACATAAAATAGTTTATTCACATGTGCATATAACCTGTCGGGTTCAGGTTGTTGTCCATTGACAGGATATCCGGTTGAGAAAAAAAGTATAACACTGAATATAAAAAAAAGCTTATTTCCTGTGTGTTTTATATCTCCAATAAACATGATTTTCTGTATTATTGGCCCCAGTAATACGGCCTTTCAGCGGAAGCGTTTTCCAGTACCAGACAATTATGGCAAGCTTGATCATTCCATGATTTGTATAAATATTCATCGTTGCATCTATCTTCTATGGCCAATGGTTTAAGATCATGCCTGCTGGTACGTGTGCGAATAGTGTCGATTGCCGAAACCTCAAAAAATCCTAAAACAACCTCATCAGGATCATAAATATTATAGATATTTCCTTTTATTGGCGCAGGGGGAGTATCAAATATGCTCCCTGTCGGATATGCAATTTTGTTTACTGTTTCCCAATAAACATACGCCTCTTTAGTAATGGAATATTGTGTCACATTATAAAAATGTTTTTCAAAGAATTGCCAATAAGGATTGATAATAACTTTTGATACCAGAAAATCAGTCAGCATATCCTCCTCAATATTTTCACTTGAGAAAATGTAAACCTGGTCAGCAACTGAAGATTGTTTCACATAGCAGACCTTCGGATCAACCAATGGATGCCACTTTACCTCAGTAAGCGAATAAACATGATCTGACCTCCAGATAAAATAATTATTTCTACCGAATTTATTTATTGGAGTATCTAATAAGATATTGATATAATTTATTTCAACCACATTTCCATTATCATTTATTTCGCTGATCCTTTCCACTTTATAATGAAGGGAATCGGGACTAATCATGTCAGGCATAATCTGAGGGATTGAATGAAAAGTTTTACCCTGGGACCATCGAATTTTAATGTAATAGGCAGTTCCAGGTTTTCTTTCAACTACAGTTCCATATAACAAATATTTTCCTCCTTCCAACGAAACATATGCTTCCTGATTACCATGGTCATCATATAGTATAATTTCTGCTCCATCGGCCGGTTCTCTGCGAATATCTCCAAAGGACGTGGAAAAACTTAATGTAAGTTCGTGAATGATATTCTTCTGAGTAATTCCACCTTCAACTACAAGGAATTTCTTTTCCGTTTTATTTTCATAGTCAAATTGTTGTATACATGATATGTTCAGGAAACATAAAACATATGCAAAAAAACGATTATTCATTCTGGAGGTCAATTTGAGAATATTTATATTAAAAGTATCCATAAAGGTTAAAATTCAAAATTGTAGGTGATAGATGGAAAAACCGTTCCGATTATCGATAATTTATATGCATTTGCCTGGCTTCCCGGCCTTTTTCTGAAAAAGATCGAATAAGCATTTTTTCTTCCATAAAGATTATAAATAGAGATAGTAAAACTGTCTTTATATCTCCTTTTTTTAATGATATTTCTCTTAATTGTATAGGAAATATCAAGGCGATGATAATCGGGAATTCGGTATTGATTTCTTTCGGAATAAAAAGGGACCACAATATCCCCCTGCTTATAATTAGACAAAGGGGCAGTGATAGGTCTGCCCGATAGATAGGTAAAGTTGGCTGAAAATGTATTGCTTTTATTAATGTTTATATTAAATACTATATTAAGATTATGTGGACGGTCAAGCTTTGATGGAAACCAGTCACCATTATTGATCTTTTCTTCCGTATTTGAACCGTTTATTCTTGAGAAAGTCCTGGCATAGCTATAAGAAAACGAACCATTATATTTACCTCTTCTTTTTCGGATATACAATTCTCCCCCATACGACTTGCCTTTTCCCACTAACAACTCAGTTTCAATATGATCATTTAACAACAGATCCGGGAGATCTTTGAATTCCATCAGGTTATGGATATTACGATAGTAAAATTCCAGGGAGGTTTCCCATACATTATCCGAGAAATTTCTGAAATAACCGATTGAATAATTGTCTGCTTTCTGTGGAGAAATATAGGGCCCGCTGACCTGCCAGAAATCTATTGGTGTAGCAGCTGTTGAATTTGAAAGGAGATGGATGAATTGATTCACTCGATTATAGGCAAATTTTATTGAATTGGATGGATTCAGGCTGTATTTAAATGAAACCCGTGGTTCCCATGCAAAAAACGATTTTATGATTTCTCCTGATTTATGGAAAATCGTATCAATTATTTTATCAGGCTGTAATATAGAATTCTCAGCATAAAGATAGGTATCCCCTGGCCCAACCTGTTGAAAAATATTATACCTCAACCCGGCTGTAACTGATACTAGATGATTAATGATATATTCATCGTTTAAATAAATTCCCAATTCCTGAGCATCATCTTTTTCTACCTGATCTGGAATAATAGCTGATTCTGTACCTCTTTTTTGAATTTTATCCGGCTGAATGAAATATCTTAAATATTCAACACCACCAGTAAGATTATGGGCTTTTATTCCTGAAAATAGAATCTCCTCCTTCAACCGGATATTCGATATACCATTATTCAGATTAAAAGCTCCAATTCCAAGTGGTTCAAAGGAAATATTGCTGTTATTACTATAAGAAGCGGAAAAGTTTGAACTTATTTCAGGTGCAAAAAGATGATTCCAGCGTATGCTGCCAGCCATGTTTTTCCAGGAAAAACCATACTGATCTGAAAACTGAACAAAATCATAACTTTGATAATATGAACCTGTGACGGATCCTTTATCACTGTATCGATGCGATAATTTCAGATTAAGATCATAAAAAGAAGCTGAGCTGTTATTGATCTGCGGATCATTAATAATACGAAGTAACCAATCCGAATAGGTTACTCTTCCACCAAGCAGGAATGTTGTTTTAGCCGGGCTTTCATTGCTGGTTTTAGTAAACCGTAAAGGTCCTTCCACTACCAGCCGGGTAGCAACAAATCCTACACCTCCATTTGCATTTAATTTTTCATTATCCTCACCTTTCAGTTGGACATTGAGGACGGAAGAAAGTCTGCCTCCATATTGAGCTGGTATATGACTTTTGTAAAAGGTCACATTGCTGATTGCATCCGGATTAAAAACGGAAAAAAATCCAAGTGCATGTGAAGAATTATAAATAAGTGCCTCATCTTGCAGTATGAGATTCTGATCGATGCTTCCACCACGAACATTAAAACCGCCAGCACCTTCGCCGACGGAAGTAACTCCCGGGAGTGTTAGAATACTTTTTATTACATCCGCTTCACCAAGAAATACCGGTAATTCTTTTATCTGTCGAGGTTTTAATCTTGTAATTCCTATAATAACAGATTGTATGTTGTCATCTACCGCTTCGCCGGTTATCAATACTTCCTCAAGCTCATGTGCATCAGGTGTTAGTTCAATACTGACATGATCATCATTATATACCTGTAGTATTACTTTTCTGGTTTCATATCCCACATAGCTGATTTCCAGCAAGATATATCCTATTGGAATATTTAGCTTGAAATTTCCCCTGCTATCAGTAGTTGATGTTTGGTCCAGGGCTTCAAAATAAAGATTGACACCCTGGAGTGAGTCACCTGAAATTCGATCAAAAATGTTCCCCTCAATGGTTGCGGTCGTATTATTGGATTGTTCAATACTGTCACCTACTGTAATAATTTCACTGGCACTTGACCATTTTTGGGTTTTTAAAAGGTCTTCCTGTCTCTTTTTTGTAATAAAATAATCCTGTGAAAATTCCTTGTCCATTAATTTTTCCGGTGCAATAATTACAACAGAGCCATATATGACAAAATTCAATTCGGTATAATTCAGTATTTTTTGTAGCGCCGACGGGAGTGGTTCATTAACAAGTTTTATTGTGATTGAATTATCTGGCAACCATTCATTTTTGCAGAAAAACTTAACAGGATATCTTAACTGAATATCTGTCAGAATCTCATTTAGAGACTTATTACTATAGTTAATATCAATATTAAGTAGCTCAGTTTTTTGAGCAAAACTTTTTGATTTTATTTTTTAATCCCGATTATTAATAAATTCTTTTTACAATAGAATACCAACGATATATAACTCATTTATTTTCAGATAAATACGTGACGGGATTAACCCTCGATAAGCACAATTTCAATTACTCATTTTCAAGCTAATGGTTTAACTATTATAATTTCTATTTTCCTCAGTTTATTATTGATTATCAGGAAATTGTGCTTCATCCCCCGATAATTATCGGGGTCACGGGCGCCTGCCTGGCCACTGCGTTGGCGCATATATTGGCAGGCAGGAAAAATTTATGAATTTCTCGGGTTAAGATAATCCGTTCTTAAATCATTTGATATAAAAATAGTATTTTAATCGACATTAAATTAATATAATTATAGTGTAGACCAATTTTGAAATTAATTTGTTTTAATATACAATTCAGATCTACTTTATGATTATTTTATTTGTTATTAGATTGCGCCTTTTTAATAAGAGGCATTCATACTTATGCGGAGGCTTTTAGTTATTCTTGAGATATTTTTCTTAGTTGGATGTATACAGAAAGATTTTTCTGAAGAAAAGTTATTTACCCTGCTATCTGCCGGGGAAACAGGAATAGATTTTGAGAACCGGTTAGAAGAGACAGAAGAATTAAATATCATCGAATATTTATATTTCAATAATGGGGCTGGGGTGTCTGCAGGTGATATTAATAACGACGGATTAGTTGATCTGTATTTTACTGCCAGTCAGCTCCCTAATAAATTATATCTGAATAAAGGAAACCTTCAGTTTGAGGATATTACTGTTAAAGCAGGAGTTGACGGAACGGGTGACTGGAAAACGGGTGTAACGATGGCCGATGTGAATGCAGATGGTTTTCTTGATATCTATGTTTGCCAGGTTAGTGAATACAAAGGATTGATAGGTGGGAATCAATTATTTATCAACAATGGAGATCTTACCTTTTCAGAGAGAGCAGAAGCATACGGGCTTCAATTTAAGGGATTTTCTACACAATCAGCTTTTTTCGATTACGATCTGGACGGTGATCTCGATATGTTCCTTCTTAATCATTCTGTTCATTCCAGAAGAACTTATGGACAGATTGAATTGCGAGAAAATTATGACCCAAAGGCAGGTGACCGATTGTATCGCAATGATTTGATTGAAGGCAGTAAATCGTTTACAAATGTGACAAAACAATCAGGGATCTACAGCAGTCAGATTGGATATGGGCTTAATGTATCAATTGCTGACATTGATGATGATGGATATCCTGACATTTATATTTCTAATGATTTCCATGAAAATGATTATTTATATATTAACAAGCGGGATGGAACATTTTCGGACAGGTTTACAGAGAAAATGGCTAATAGTAGTCGATCATCAATGGGAAACGATATTGGTGATTTTAATAATGATGGATTACTGGATGTGGTTGTATTGGACATGTTGCCTGATAAAGAAAATATTAGACAACGTTCAGGAGGTGAGGACGATTTTGATGTGTACCAGATTAAAAGGAACTACGGCTATTTCTTTCAATTTGTCAGAAATACCCTTCAGTTGAATCTGGGAGGTGGTCTTTTCAGTGAGATCGGTCGATTAGCTGGTATATACGCTACTGACTGGAGTTGGTCTCCTTTATGGTGTGACCTGGATAATGATGGCTGGAAGGATTTATTTATTACGAATGGGATATTCCGAAGACCAAATGACCTGGATTATATTCAATTCCTGACTGAGGGACGAAACCAAATGCAAGAACAAGATGAATCTTTTTTAAGTGATCAGACTTTATATGAAAAAATGCCCCTCGATAAATTGATCAACTATGTATTTAAAAATAATAAAGATTTTACTTTCACTAATCAAGCGGAAAAATGGGGTTTTGATATTCCCTCATTTTCCAATGGATCAACCTATGCAGACCTGGATAATGACGGTGATCTCGATCTCGTAATTAATAACATCAATGATCCTGTTTTTATTTATCGCAACAACTGCCAGGATTTATTGAATAAAAATTATATACATCTCAAACTGACGGGAGGAAAAGGAAATACTTTTGGGATTGGTTCAAGGGCTATTTTATATATCAAGGGACAAAAACAAGTTGCCGAAAACTACCTTACACGTGGATTTTTTTCATCCGTACCACCTGTACTGCATTTCGGTCTTGATTCCATAAATATGATAGATTCTATCGAAATACGATGGCCGGGAAACAAAACTCAGGTTCTTTATGATGTGCCCGTAAATCAAACAATTGAATTGAATATCTCAACGAGTATCCAGAATAATTTACACTCAAAAGATAGTTCGAAAAGTTTATTTGCTAAAAAAGATGGTATTTGGGGTATAAACCTTTTACATAAAGAAAATCGATTTATTGATTTTCAATATGAAAAGTTAATGCCACATCGTCTATCTGCCGAAGGGCCCTGCATTGCCGTTGGTGATATCAATGGTGATCAAAGGGAAGATTTTTATTTCGGGGGATCCGGTGATCAACCCGGGACACTTCTTATTCAAAATGAATATGGGTCATTTACAGAAATTCAGAAAGAATTATTCGTTAAGGATATCTTTTATGAGGATGTTGACGCCAAATTTTTTGATGCTGATAATGATGGTGATCTGGATCTTTATATAGTTAGTGGTGGCAACGAATACATATTACCAAATCCTTTTATGAGAGATAGGCTGTATATAAATGATGGGAATGGGTATTTTATTAAATCAAATGAGATTATTCCGGCAATTTACCATAATGGATCATGTGTTACACCAGGTGATTTTGATCAGGATGGTGATCTGGATCTTTTTATTGGTTCAAGGTCGATCCCAAGAGCTTATGGGATATCTCCATTATCCTTTCTTTTAATAAATGATGGCAGTGGTTACTTCAGTGATCAAACTGCTTTTATTGCTCCGGAATTATCTGATATCGGAATGGTTACTGATGCTTTATGGATTGATATTGATAATGACAAAGATGATGATCTTGTAGTATCAGGAGAGTGGATGCCCATCACAGTTTTGATCAATGATCAGGGCAAGTTAAAAAAACAAAACAATACAGGATTAGATTTTTCTGAAGGCTGGTGGTTCACTTTGAATGCAACTGATATCGATCAGGATGGGGACCAGGATATTATTGCAGGAAATCTTGGATTGAATTCATATATAAAAGCTTCTGAGGAATACCCTGTGAGGCTTTATATTAATGATTTTGATGAGAATGGATTACTTGATCAGATTTTATCTTATTACAAAGATGGCATTGAGTACCCTTTTGCACCAGCGGAAAATCTCTTTAGTCAAATTCCAGCATTGAGATCAAAATATAATAATTATGCGGAATTTGCCGGGAAGAGTATTGCAGAATTATTTCCGGAAGATATTCTTGAAAATAGTATTATTAAGGAGGCGATGTGTTTTGAATCAAGTATTTTTTTGAATGATGGTAAAGCATTCTTCGAACGTTTTCCCCTTCCTAAAGAGATACAATTTTCACCTGTAATGGATCTTTTGATCGACGATTTTGATCGGGATCAGAAACAGGAAATCCTTGCAGGAGGTAATTTTTATCCTGTCATACCCTATCTTGGCAGGTATGATGCTAGTTATGGGTGGTTTCTGAAAATATTGGATAATGGTCAATTTGAAGTTGTTCCGCCTGTCAGGAGCGGTTTTCAGGTTCATGGGGAAATACGGGATATGGTGGTTGTAACTGTAGGGAATAAGAGGATGGTTTTGGTAGGAATTAATAATCAAAAACCAGAAGTATTCGTTTTAAATGCAAATGAATAAGCAAAATGAAAATGAAATATAAAGAGTATGCATATGGACAAAATAATCATGCTTATCGGATTCGGTCTTGCTTCCTATTCTGTTATAGCCAATGATGTGATCCAGACCCTGGGTACTTTTTTGAGTTCCAATGCTAAAAGACCCTGGTATATTTTATGGACGTATGCAGGTTTGCTGCTATCGGCCGTACTTATTATAGGATATATAATTAATTCGGGGGATGTTTCCTTTGGAAGACTTACACAAATTCCCTATCCTCCTGTGATTCACTGGTGGTTTATACTGCCACCACTTGTTTTATTGGTCATTACCCAAATGGGACTTCCTGTCAGCACTACCTTTATGATCTTAAGCATATTCTCCTCGCAGCAGGTCATTGAAAAGATGGTCATCAAATCCATCACAGGATATGCTGTAGCTTTTGTAACTGCATTCATAATTTATCTACTAATAGCTAGGAAATTTGAAGAAAAAACAGCCGCTAAAAAGGTGGGCGTGAGAAGGCAACGTCGTTGGTGGCTGGTTGGACAATGGTTCTCTACCGCTTTTCTCTGGTCGCAATGGCTGATGCAGGATTTTGCTAATATTTATGTTTATATGCCTCGGCATCTGACTGTTACTGAATTGTTGATTTCTCTGACATTCATGCTGGTCTTATTGGCCATTGTTTTCCAACGTAAAGGTGGAAAAATTCAAAATATCGTTAAAAAGAAAACGAATTCTGCTAACATCCGTTCTGCCACGCTGATTGATCTTTCCTATGGGATTGTCTTATATTTTTTTACTGTGATCAATCCGATACCCATGAGTACCACCTGGACTTTTGTGGGGATACTTGCCGGACGGGAATACGCGATTACCCTGTTATTGAAAAGACAATTGATCAATGATACTTATAAGGATATCTTCCGTGATCTGATCAAGGTGAATGTTGGGCTTGCCATTAGCGTACTCATCGCCTTGCTTATTCGTTATCTTCAATGATTATTTGGAATTTCTTGTCATTATTTATTAAAACTTCCTCCTGATGCCAGTTTTGTAATTTATTACAGGTGTTATATATTTTACTAATGACTGAATCCCAATATGTATTTAAATTGTTTCATGAATAGGTGGATAAAAATTATTAAAATAGAAATAGATTCTAATAATTTTATCTTGTTTTTAAGACATGGTATTTTGATATTAATTGATAACTATTTTTATTGATGAATAATATAATTTACTTTTTATCATACTACCTACCTGGGTTTCTCTTAAGGATCTGATTTATAGTGGCACGCTTCATTTTGTAATGACAGATCAACCTGAGAATCCTTTTGATGATGATCCTGAATCTATACACTACTTAATGACAAGTAGTAAACCGGTAAAGTAGTATATCGGTAAACTTGTCCAGGAATTGATGTCTGACAGGCATGAACCGGAAACAACATAACGAGACAATTGAAAGATCGCACAATTATATAGACTCAGAGGTCTAGGTCAATTCATTCACGAATCCGAGATCATTTGCCCAGTTATTGGACGAGAATGAAAGTGATTAGAATAGAATCACTGTTGTAAAGAAATTTATCAGTATCCATTGTGTGTGACATTGATGGAGGCCTTAATTCATGATAATATCCTTCCCGAGTACAAATCATACCCTGATCAATTTCACCGGATAGGTCCGTTCTGAATTCCATTGAGGGATATATAGGTTCTCATCCTCATCGATGCATACATCATGAGGATTCAGAAACGACTTTCCGTCATAAACCGGTTCCTGCAATTTACCATTGTTATAGATTGGAGCTGATCCACCCGGAAAGGATATCACTTGGTTGTTTTTATCAAGAATGGCTACCATACCATCATAATTGTCCCATGTTTTTGTAACGATCACAGCAAAGAAAAGATTTTCACCACGTATCACAGGCCGGCAGATCCAGCATCCCGGAAGTTGAATGGTTTCAAGATGTTCTCCGGAAAGTGTAAAACGCTTGAATTCGTTTTTTGATCTTGAGGTGATTAAAAGTGATGGATTATCTTTATCCCGGGTATCCAGAGTTACACCGTGACAACAGTCAAATTTTTTATCACCTTCGCCCTTCCCGCCAAAATGCCTGATATATTTTCCGTCATAGCTGTATTGTATGATATAATTTTCTCCATAACCATCAGCCACGTAAAAATCCCCATTGGGAGCAACGGCAATTTCCGTCGGGTTATATTTATCAGGACTATCATATACACCGGATTCCACCGGATAATTCAATGTCATTAAGATCTTTCCATCGAGTGTAGTTTTGAATACATGATCCGTAATAAACAGAAATTCTTCACCACCTTCATCGATTAATGTCAATCCATGTGCACCAGGCATATCATAGCCCCATGTTTTTAAAACTTTACCCGATTTTTCGTATATGATCATGTTGTTTTTAACTTCATTGGTCAAGAGAAGAATACGTCCACTTCTGTCCTGAACCATTTCATGGCAGTCTTTTACAGGTATTTTTAAGGGATCCTGGACTCCCCATTCCTTGTCTACCTTATATCTAAAATCACCATGTCCGATGATGGTTTCATCCAGGGATCTTTTTTTAATGATACTAAATGTAAAATCTGGAGATAGAGTCGTAGCCCCGATACCCAGTGTTGTATTTCTGATAAATTGTCTTCTTGACAGATATTTATGCATCTTCATTCGATTTTTTGATTATTGAAATGATTCAGTGGATTCACTGAAATACAGATCCAATATGACCTCCAGATCGGTTCTGATTTTCTCAATTTCAGCAATATCCTCTTTGACAATACTCGTTTTCCCCAGATATAATTTTCTTAAACTCGGTAGTTTTATTAATGATCTCAAACACCCTTTACCAACTTCGGTGTTGTATAAGCTTATCATTTCCAGGTGTTTAAGGCCCTCCAGGTAGGCTATACCTTTTTCAGTGACCGGATTACCATCCAATCGAAGTTTTGTCAAATTCGGTAAGTTACCAATCAATATCAACATTTCATCTGTTATACCTGAATTTCTGAGATCTAGCCAGGTAATTTGTTCAGAAACGGTCTGCATAGCTTCAAGATTTTTTATTTCAATTGATTCAGAATTATACCGGATGTCCAGGAATGATGAATTTTTCGATAAAAAACCTGGAGTAAAATTATTTTTTTCAAGTAAAATCAAATTATCCTTTTCAGGCTCAGTTACCCGATGGATTTCCACAAAGGATTTAGGAGAGGTATCATACGCAAATTCACTATTCAAAATATGTTTTATGTTTTCAGATATTTTATGGCTAGTCAGTCTGGCTGATTTTGAGGCACCCTCTTCAATCCACCACTGAAGTATCTGGATCTCCCCATAGGTCAAAGGAATACCCTTCGGAGGCATGAATTTAAAATTTGATTGTGGCAATGTAACTCTTTTAAAAAGTTCACTTTGAAAAGGGTGGCCAGGTTCAATTACGATACCATTTTCACCACCTTTCATTAGATTATCAAAGGTGTTCAGGATCAGCCCTGATTTTCTTTTAGACGGGTTGTGACATTGATTACAGTTATTATCAAATATTGGCTGAATTAAATGTGTATAAATTATAAGAGAATCAGGGATAGATGGTAATTCATAAACCGGGTTTTTATTTTCATTTCTTAATGCATTACGGATAAATTCAGGTGCGTTGCTTATCAGATAATCATTTCCATGGGTGAGCATTCCCCCAAAATGGCCTGTTGCAATTAAGGAAATGACCAAAAGACCCGTTAAGAGAAGATATGTTAAGTCAGGGATTCTTATATTTCCCGATTTTATAAGCCAGCAGAAAAATGATAACACTGAAACCCCGATGCCGGAAAATCTGTGCCAATTAAGCAATTGATCATCATATCCGCCTTCAGATGAAATCAGAAAACCTAAAATTACAGAAATAAAACCTGAGATAAATCCCAGAAACATGGCAAATGAGATGGCCGGATCAAGTTTTTTATTATTGGTTTTTCGCACATAAATTTCAAAAAAAACTGCTAAAAGTAAAAAACCAATCGGGAGATGAACAATGAGGGGATGAAATCTGCCTAAAAATAAACCAGCATTCATAATTATTTATCAATTCAGATTAAATCATGTTTAGACTAAAATTTCCTTTACTACTTTTCCATGGACATCTGTAAGCCTGAAATCCCTCCCCTGGAACGGATAGGTCAGTTTTTCGTGATCCAATCCGAGACAATGAAGAATAGTGGCTTGCAAGTCATGAATATGTATTTTACCGCTGATTCCATAATACCCTATTTCATCGGTCTCACCATACGTTAATCCGGATTTAATTCCTCCTCCGGCCATCCAAACTGTAAAGGCATCAATATGGTGATCCCTGCCCAGGAACGGATTATCATTTCCTCCACGGTTTTCCATCATAGGTGTCCGTCCGAACTCACCGCTCCAGATAATCAGTGTATCATCCAGTAACCCTCTTTGTTTCAAATCCAGTATCAGTGCTGACATCGGTTGATCCACCTCCCTGCATCTGTCAAGGAATCCATAATTTAAGGCTTCGCTTTTAGCAACTCCGTGAGCATCCCACCCCCAATGGTACAACTGAATAAACCGGACACCCCGCTCAGCCATCCTCCTTGCAAGTAAACAATTGTTGGCAAATGAGTTTTTCCCGGGTTCGGTATTGTACATTTTATGTATGTAATCAGGTTCCTGCCATATATCCATTTCTTCTGGAACCGATATTTGCATGTTAAATGCCATTTCATATTGCGAGATGCGGGTCAATATTTCAGGATCATTAAATTCATCATAGTGGCTCTTGTTGATCTCATTGATTGTATTAATTGTTTTTTGTCTCAGATCTCGGTCCACTCCTTCGGGATTGGTTATGTACAGGACAGGATCTCCTTGCGACCGGCATTGAACACCCTGATAAACCGATGGGAGGAAGCCACTTCCCCAGGCACTTTTTCCAGCACTTGGTGTTTTCCCTCCTGAAACCAGAACTACGAAGGAAGGGAGATTCTCATTTTCAGAACCCAGCCCGTATGTTACCCATGATCCCATACTCGGACGTCCAAGTCTTGGACTGCCCGTATATAAAAATAACTGGGCGGGCCCGTGATTAAACTCGTCGGTATGTACTGCTTTTAAAAAACACACTTCATCGGCTACCTTGGAAAAATAGGGTAAATAATCGGAAATCCAGGCACCTGATTCACCATGCTGCCTGAAATTACTTAAAGGTCCCAGTAATTTTGGCGTTCCATTTATAAACGCGAATTTTTTCCCTTCGAGCAGGGAAGCAGGGCAAAGTTGATTATTGAGTCGAATCAATTCCGGCTTATAATCGAAAAGTTCGAGCTGGGAAGGTGACCCGGCCATATGCAGATATATGACACGTTTGGCGGTTGGTATAAAATCGGGTATGGGATTTCTCAACGGTAAGTTTCCGGATTTACCGAAAATTTTATTTCCCCCAAGCATACCAAGGGCGATTGCTCCCAATCCAATCGAAGATGATTTTAAAAAATGTCTCCTGGTAGTTTCTTTTGAACTATGGTCAGATGCAATATCCTTTTTCATATTTGATATATTTATTTCCGGTATCTATTTTCATTCTTTTGTCAGGAATTCATCAAGGTTAATAATTGCATTGGCCACTATCGCCATCGGCGAAATCTCACCCTGATCAGTTTTATTGATATTTACCATATGCATGTTGTCTGCATGTTTATTATTCATTTTTTCGTTTGCTGATCTATAAAGATCGATCAGCAAACGAAGAGTACGATCATCAGGTTCACGGCAGAGTGCAAGATTATAGCCATGCCGTATGGCTTTTTTTAAATCTGTCTGCGCAAATGCCGACATCCGGTTGGCCAGCGCAATGGATATTTCCATATAAACCGGATCATTAAGTGTTACCAGTGCTTGTAATGGCGTATTGGTACGTATTCTTCTGGATACACAGAATTCACGACTGGGAGCGTCAAAGGTGATATAAGACGGGTAAGGAGAAGTTCTTTTCCAATAAGTATAAACCGAACGTCGATGCTTGTCCTCTTCAGTTGTTACCCATTTTTCACCGCTATATATGACCTGCCACGTTCCTTCAGGTTGCACTGGCATATCACTGTTTCCACCTGCTTCTGTGTTCAGCAATCCGCTTACTGCTAAAGCCTGATCCCGGAACTGTTCAGCGGATAATCTGAATCTGGATCCCCTGGATAGTAAAGTATTATAGGGATCTTTTTTAAGTTTTTCCTCTGTGATCTTTGAAGATTGACGATAGGTCGCTGAAAGTACGATCTCTTTGAGTGTGTTTTTTATGCTCCACTGATAAGTTTCTGAAAATTGCAGACTTAAATAATTCAACAGTTCCGGATGAGATGGGGGGCTTCCCTGAGTACCAAAATCCTCTACGGTTTCAACGATTCCTTTTCCGAATAACTGTTCCCAGAGCCGGTTGACAGTGACCCTCGCGGTTAATGGATTTTCAGGACTTATGAGCCACAGGGCATATCCCAGTCGGTTAAGCTGCAGATCTGCAGGATATTGACCAAGGCAAGAAAGGATGTCGGGATCTACTTCATGGGTTGGTAATAACCAGTTTCCTTTTTCAAAGACATGAGTTTTTCTCGAAAGAACGTTTTTTTCTTTCATAATCAGATTAAGATCCGCATGATTCCTGTACTCAATAAGCTTATCCTCCAGTTCCCTGATTTTAACAGGAGGAAATACCGAGTTATTGTAATGCAGATAGATCTCCTTTATTCTCGCAAGTCCTTCAGGCACCTTTCCGGTCGAGTTAATGATATCAAATACAAGATTGTGTCTGCCATTGTGTTTAATAACCGGAAGATTTATATTTTTATATATGTTCTTCATATCCCATTTAGCTCCTGTACTCGGCATATCGGTTTCACAAAATAATGGTCCGCCAATGGAGTCGAGATACACCTTTACTATCGTTTCATTCCCTTCTGCTGAATAATTTATCGATAGATCGGTGAGGTCCGTTACAGGGATTTCCGCATACATGAAATGATAAGACTTTTTATTCTGATTGTTCAGATTCGTACTGGAATTATCCATTGGACCATTGTAACGGATGATCACATTTTCGTAATCATCGACAAAGTCAGCCAGCAACCTGGGGAAAAGGGCGTTTTTGATCTGTTCAGCGAGAGATGCTTCGGGTCGAAGGGATATTTCAGGTTTTAATTTAACCAGAAGTTCAATGGTATTCCTGATATTCTCTGCATCATCTTCTTCATAAAGCGCAAGTAGCGGGAAATCACTATCCAGATCCGCGTCCTGCGTGTTGTTGAAAAAGGCAAGCTGTTCATAATACTCTTCCTGATTGATCGGATCGTAAGGATGATCATGACATTGAACGCAACCTATCGTAACTCCTTGCCAGACTTCCATTGTCGTATTTACACGGTCCATTACGGCTGCAATCCGGAATTCCTCGTCCTCTGTTCCGCCTTCGGTATTCGTCATCGTATTTCTGTTAAATCCGGTGGCGATCAATTGTTTTTCAGTTGGTGATTCCAGAAGATCTCCAGCAAGCTGTTCGATCGTAAATTGATCGAATGGCATATCCTGGTTCAAAGCTGATATAACCCAATCCCGGTAAAGCCAGATATTGCGGTGGGGATCTTTTTCATATCCTTTTGAATTAGCATACCTGGCGAGATCAAGCCACAAACTGGCCCATTTTTCACCAAAATGTGGAGAAGAAAGAAGTCGGTCGACGAGTTTTTCATAGGCATAACTGGAAGAATCGTTAATGTAATCTCTTACTTCCTCAGGTGTGGGTGGCAATCCTGTTAGGTCAAGATATAATCTACGGATAAGCCGGTGTTTATCTGCCTCTGATTCAGGCTCCAACCCATTTATTTCCAATTTACGCAGCACAAAATTATCAATGGGATTTTTAGGCCAACCTGACCGGGTAGCCGGAATATCTGGAAGGACAGGAGGTTGGAATGACCAGTGTTTTTCCCATTCAGCACCCTCATCGATCCACCGGGAGATCAGGGCGATCTCTTCTTCTGAAAGTGGATCGGCTTCCTGGGGCATTCTTTTTTCAGGGTTGTTATGTATGAGCCTTCGATATAGTTCACTTTTTTTATGGTTGCCCCTTATAATGGCCGGATGGCCCGATTCAGTTTCAACGAATGCATCTTCTTCGAAAAGCAGGCTGAAACCACCCAGTTGCCGTACACCGCCATGACAGACCAGACAATTTTCGTTAAAGATAGGCCGGATATGTTTGTTATAGCTCAGTTTTTCCTTGTCCTTTTGACAGCCACTATAAAATAATCCACTCCCTACGATCAGGAACCAGACGGGTATTCTTTTCCGGAACAGACTTGTAAGCATCTCTGAAGAGATTAAGTATTCTGATATATTTCTAATTTAAAATAACGCATAAGATAAGAATTTTATATCAATCTGAACAATTCAGATAGATATAATCTTAAAATTTGATATTACTTGTGAATAGATTTATTTGTTGTTTCAACCTGTATCCCACTTGCAATCATTTATCAATAAGTTGATTATTTCTTCCTGGGGTAGCTTCGGATCAAGGCATTAGAGTTATTCAGATTGAGTTCATAGGATTATTGAATGGCAGGTCAGGAGAATGATAATGGATATTATTCTTTCTTTTTGCTAAAAAAATTTCTGGTAATATATCAAAATAATTGACTCGGATTAAGTATAGGATAATATTATCACCCTTAGTTTTAATAGGTTTCATTTTCCGATTGACATCTCTCACGGATGGTCTTTTCGATCTGCTTTCCATGGTCCTGGCCTAAAACCATGAATGATACTATCAACTTGAAAGTACCATCTTCTAACTCAGTTTTTTTGGTTTGAACAGGACTGGTAGAAACTGTATATGGATGGTTTATGATGATCTTCCGGATAAAGTTTAACTCGTTTTGATCTATATTCTTAATTGGAAAGTTGAATTCGTATAGTTCACTAAGTGTACTGGTAATCTGCTGAACCTTGGATTTCAATTCCCATCGAGTGAGCAATTTTTCATTAATGAACTTTTTAAACTGCTTGATATTATTTTTCATAATACACCCATATCATCCAAAACTCTTGTAACAAAAGGTTGCATATATGGATCGATCATGTAAATTCCTGATACTTTTTCCACAATAATACCCGAACGCAGCATTGCCAGGATCATTTCATGTGTATCTTTTTCATCCCAACCTGTAATTCGTTTAATTTTTCCTTTATCAAGCCTTTTATGAAGTACATATTGGCCAAGCAACATCAACCAATCCTCATTTAATGATTTTAAACCTGATAGAGAAGGATTTTCTGGTTTTTCAATAATCAAGTTATCCGAACCTGCTTTTTTTATGTGAGCTAACCATGCATTCAGAGCAGTACCTGGATTCCCTTCACTGTAACTAAAATACGCATTAAACAACTGGGCCATTTTGATTTCATTCAATCCACTGGATTGATGATCATACCCGAATGATAGACCGCTCGATCGATGTCTGCGCATGATTAATTCTTTAAGTTCTTCAGCATCGAATGATTGGATATTGATAATTTCAATAAAATGATTTCCCAGGTTGGTTAACTGATTGATCACTTTATATGTATACTGGTTGAGATTGACAATTACCAGCAACTTATGGCTGAATTCATTGATCAATCTTTCAATCAGGCTGATGATACGAATTCCCTCGGATGACCTTTCCCAAAAAAGTTCCAGATCATTGATAATGATTACGCTATTTTCATTTAAATGATTGGAGATTTGGAATACATCTCCCTGTTTCATGGTCACTTTTCTGAATATTTCATTAAAATCATGTTCCCGAATGCTGCCGGAAATGGAAGGGAAAATGGAAAATATGGGATGCTTTTTCAAATATAACTGACTTACATATTTGCAAAAGGTAGTTTTCCCCATATTGCGATCCCCCAGAATCATGATGCCACCATGATGACCTTCCTGGTACCTTTCCAAAGCTATTTTAAATTTCCTCTCTTCCTTTTCTCTTTCGATCCAGAAATCATCACCGATGCTCGAACGCCCATTAAATAAACTGACATAAAACTGGGGGAGGGCCCGCAGTACTTCGCCGGAAGGATTTACTTTATCTTTAAGATCAAGCAACCGGCTGGTTGTCGAACGAAGGCTCTTATCTTCAGTATATTTTTTTGACAGAATAATTCCCTCACTTTGGATATATAACAGTTTCGTAATTCCCTTCTGACCAAGTTCCTTGAGGCGATTGGCTAACGAACTTACCCCACTAATGACACGTTTACCTTGATAGGTTCTTAATCCGACGATAAAATGATCAGCGCTTTCTTCAATTTTAACCGAAGAAAGCGGTTCGAATATACGATCTAGATATTCATTTGAAGCATTGATATAATTATCTACTTCCTGAATTGTGTTATTTTTTTCCTGCTCTATTTTAATGTCGAAGCTATCAACTATTTCTTCCAAACTGCCTTCTCCTTCAGATTGAAAATTTTCGATATTGAATTTTGTGAGATTTATAGCATCCTGGATGGTAAACACAGATCTTTTAAGTAGCTCGATTAATTCTCCATATTTTTCTTCTGAAGCTGTAACATACCTCGTTTCGAGAAAATGTTCTGTCATATGTGCCAAGGGTATCGATATGATATCGGATTCCTGCGATCTTTCTTTGTTTTTCTCAGAATAGATTTCATATTGATCAGGCATCTGTAAAACAAGGTCCCGCATTCTCGCTATATTGTGGTCAAATGAATCTTTTAATGCTATTTCATAGTCAGGATTCAATTCTACATCCTCAGCGGAGAATCCGTCAATATTTGAATGTAAAAGTTTCTGGATTTTTTCAAAATCTCGTATATACTGTCGATTAATGTATTGGCTCAGATCATTATTAAATTCTACATGCAAAGTTTCCATCCTGTTTTTTACAGTGTTGATAGCCAATTCCATCAGTATTTTATTGAGTTGATTTTCAATCAATACCTGATATTCCATATCGAATTCAAGTATGTTCTTTCTGATTTTCTGATAGGTGTTCCTGCTGATACTCCTTTTATATATCGGGGTATGGATATCTAATATATCCATATCATCATTCATCCGTTGCAGGTTTTTTCGAAATTCGAGTTCCATTCTTCCGAGCTGAAATTTCATTAACTTCTCCTGCTTGCGTCGTTCCTCCAGAATTTCCTTCTGGCAGTCTGTTATCAATATAGCATTTTCCCAGCCATGCTCCCGGTTCCAGATCATCCTTTCAATTTCATCGAGATAACGAGTCATCATATTTAACAAATCCAGTAAAGAATCAAAATATGCTTCGTCTTCATCCATGAATTTTGTTAAAAGATTCGATAGAAATATTATACGACTATTCAAAAGATAATATCGTACAATTTCCCGGTATTCGATCTTGTGTTTAATGGGATACCCGATGATTCGATGTTTGATTCTTTTTATTCTTTTATACCATTTCAAACGTGGTCGATCGTTTTGATGAATTGTAAATTCCTTCTTGTCGAAAGATATTTCAAGATGCTTGGGATACTTCTTGAAATCTGATTCCAGACGTTCAACATACCATGGAATCCCTTCACGAAAATGTTCAACATGATGAGGAAGTTTTACCTTCAATAATTCTTCTGATACCTCCTCATTTATCTTAAAAATTGTATCAATTTTGAGTTTATCTATAGCTTTTTTTTGTCGGAAAGATTCTTTGATTTCACCAATCCGTTTGATTTCCTTATTCAGAAATTCAGTTTTTTCTACAAGGTTATCCAGGAAAATTAATCGATCGATATATAGGGATTTAAATGTCTTTGTATAAAATAATTCAATAACTTTCCTGGCATTAATATCGGTTTTCTGAATATCCTGAGCAATTTCTGGATGCTTGGATAAATTAAGAGGGTGTAAGGTTAATTGTTCAATTTCAGCAGCCTGATCCAGGTAATTCTTATCTGCAACGGCTTCAATCACATCCAGATTTTCGAAAGTATCAGATGCATTAATAATCAAAGAACTGCCTAACTTCCCGATCAATTGCGTGATCTGATCAAAATATTGATCGATATTATGGAATTTTCTATCGGGTACTCCAAGTATCACCAGATCAGTTTCTCTGGATTCAGTAGAGATGATTTCATTTTCTGATAATTGCTTAAATTGATTATTGATAACTTTAATTTGCGCCTCTACCCTGTAATTTTCCAATATGGATCGTAATGACTTATAGATGGATTCATAATTTTCATTCAACGGGTTGATAAGCAGAATTCTGATCTTGGCAGATTTCCAGAGTTTCGAATAGGTAATGTGGCGAATCAGGTTAATGGCAAAAGAAAGATTCCTGCTGGCCCCACTCCACCATATATCAATTGTACTTTGATGTCCATATTGTTTTTCAATATCATAATTAAGAAACAAGGAATTATATCCGTACTGCTCAAAGTTCTGGATGGTCCCGATGAATTTATCTTTTATTTTGGTGTTTTTACTCCAACCCATCAGAATTGTGTTGGGCTCGACACCTGAAAAACCATAGATTCTTACTATTTCATCCATTCCGGAAAATATATCGTGACAAAAGAGCTTATGAAAAAAATATCCAGGTGTATCTTTTTCTTTTTCCAGAATTGACTGAGTCCGCGTAAGTTCATGATCAGGACTCTGTACCAGTTCGAAGGCAGACAAAACACCCAGTTTTCCGGAGATGGCCTTTCCCAAATCGATCATGTGTTTCCGGTTCTCAGGATTACCACTGAACATAATAATATTTGGTTGCCAGTTCCGGTTATGGATCCTGTCCATCTTTAATTTAGTAAGCCCGGTACGTACCAGTGAAGCCCAGACACCACTCCAGGCATCTCCTGATTCAAGTGTAAGTTCTTTTCGTTTAAGATACAGGAATAACAAACCCAATATCAGCATAGCTGCCAGCATCGCTAAAAAATCTAATTGGATCATGACAATTAAACATGCGATTGCACCTATGGTGCTGATCCAGCCCGGTACTTTAAATTCGGGTCGGAAATCTGCACTGGTCCAGGATTCAAATGCAGCACTCGTATTCAGAAATCCATAAGTGGTTATGAAAAAGATAGAAACTACCCTGGCAATTACATCTAGCTCACCAATCAATATTCCTACTTCGGCGATCAGAAATGTCAAAAGAAGTGCATTCCTTGGTTCCTTTGTGAGACCGTATCCTTTGGCGAAAAATTTTGGGGTAATAGTATCCATTGAGGTGGCCTGTAATATTCTGGGCGCCCCTAATATACTTCCCAGGGCTGAGGAAAGAGTAGCTCCCCAGATCCCTGCCACTACCAGTTCGGGAATCCAGGAAATCTTAAGGAGTACATTTGAATCATTAGCAAGAAGATCCTTACTTACAGTGGATGATAAAAAAAGAGTTAAGGCAATGTAAACAATTAGACCAACTAAAATGGCCAGTATGGCTCCCTTGGGGATAGAACTTTTAGGATCCTTTAAATCTCCTGACATAGATACGCCAGCTTCAAAACCAGTTACAGCCGGGAAAAAAATACCGAAAAGGACCATCAGTGGTACTGTGGATGAAGGATTATTGATTAATGGTTCGGAAGGTGCATAATCATGATTCCCAAAAAATACGGATACGAGTGAAAGAAATATTGCTGCCATGATAAAGTATTGTGTCTTTATCGCAAGCGAGGTACTGATAAATGTAAGTGTGGTTACTGCCAGTAATACAATCGATCCGGTTAAACGAATGCTGTTAATGTCTGTAGGTAATCCCCAGAAGTTTAAAAAACTTTCAGAAAATCCAATCAGATATAAGCTAACGCTGAAAGATAATCCTACAAATAAAGCAAGACCCAGTGTGCCTCCAATTGGAAGGCCCAGGCTCCTTGATATCATATAATAAGTGCCTCCAGCTTCCACTTTTTTATCGGTAGCAATAGAGGATACACTTAATCCAGTACTAATTGAAATGATATGTGCTACCAGGATGATTCCAAGTGTAGCCCAAAGTCCGGCCTGTCCTACAATCATTGGAAGCCTCAGGTACATGATCACTCCCAGAATGGTAAGTATTGATGGAGTAAATACCCCTCCAAATGTGCCAAATTTCTTCTGTTTAGCCATGTATGCTACGTATTATAAGCATGATATGTGCAACCGGATGTAAGCAAAAATTACTAAGTAAATCTTATTTTTTTTTTATAAATTAACCAGATAATTTAAATATAATTTAGGAAATTTCAGAATCGTAAATAATCATGGATCTTTTCAACGTATACAATAAGGCAATCGCTATTTCAATCATTCTGATAATTTCCTATTTTTTCAATCTGGTTTCAAAAAAATATAAAATTCCAAGTGTTATAATTCTGATTGGTTTAGGTATTGGGGTAAGGAAATTTTTGGATTCTTTTGAAATTGATTTGTCGACATACCTTTATGAAACACTTGAACTTCTGGGGATCGTAGGTCTGATCATAATTGTGCTGGAAGCTACATTTGATCTCAAACTCAGGAGGGAAAAAAAGCAAATTTTGATCAAGTCATTTATCATTGCAATCCTTTATTTGATTATGACTACTTATGCTATTGCCTATCTTCTTCACCAGTTTTTGATTGAAGATTTTATGAAAGCTTTAACCTATGCCATACCCTTTTCAATACTCAGCAGTGCGATCATAATTCCAAGCCTGTCAAACCTGTCAGAGACCAAACGTGAGTTTCTAATCTATGAAAGTACTTTTTCTGAAATACTCGGCATTATGCTTTTTTATTTACTGATTGAGAGCGTAAATAAACAAGCCTCAGAAATAGCCATGAATGTCTCAGGTAATATTGTAATCACCATTATATCTTCAATCATTCTGAGTTATAGCCTGGTATTATTGCTTCAATACCTGGACGACAAGGTAAAATTGTTTTTTCTGATAGCTATTCTCGTGATGTTATATTCCATTGGGAAAATATTTCATCTATCATCATTATTGATCATACTGGTTTTTGGATTGATATTGAATAATCATACACTTTTTTTCAGGGGTAAAATAAAACACTGGGTCAACAGAGAAGCGATCACTCATATCCTGGATGATTTTCGTGTTGTCACCCTGGAATCGTCCTTTGTTGTTCGCACTTTCTTTTTTGTAGTATTTGGTATGTCTCTCGATTTTACAGGGATCGGAGATATGTCGTCAATAGTTCTGGCTTTAGGTATTTTGATCCTTGCCTATCTGATCCGGATTATTCTTTTCAAATCGATTGTCCGAAAGCATATCTACCCCCAGGTATGGATCGCTCCACGTGGATTGGTCACGGTTTTATTGTTCTTTTCTATTCCAATTCAACTACAGGATCCTAATTTCAACTCAACCATTCTGCTGATGGTGATCATCGTTACCAGCCTCACTATGTCCGGAGCACTTTTGACCAGGAAGGAAGATTTTGAAGAGAAAGAAGTGTTATCATTTGATGACTGGGAAGAACTGGATAAAGAACTGGAAAAACTGAATGCCGAATCGGGAAAAGCTGCTTCAGAAAAGTAGATACATTTATCTATAGGCTTGAACTTTTACTTTGACCTTTGAGTTTACCTTGTCGGCAGACAGGCATTCAGCTTTCAGCTTTTTATTCCATCCTTACCACAAGAGATCGTATAAAATCAGGTAAGAGGATCCTGGCATCCTCGATTTTCGACTCAGACCACTCATTCTTCCATGGATCATATATTCTGATATTGCTGACAGGCTGATTGATGTTTAACGTATTTAAACCAATTGTTCTATCCTGGATAATCTGGGGAGGAATTCCCTCTTCAAGCTCAGATTTCCAGGTATTGTTTTTATCGCGAAGCCATATGAGTATGGTAGCAGCACCTTTTAAGACATAGATCCTGAAAGATTCAGTTTCCGTTTTGGAAGGTACAAACTTCCCCTGAATTGGATTGATCCCCTGTACTGCACTGGCAAAACGACCAAAATGATACCAGAGATTGTTTGGGTGCACATAGGCATTCCAGTGCCAGTTCATTCCAGCTCCAGCTGATCCTGAAAAAAATGGAGCAAATAGTACATCATGAAGAAGGATTCCTGCTGAATCCAATTCATAATATCTGATCGGGCCTGTATGCCTTGGTTCAACTCCACCTGTTTCTGCGAGAATAGCCGGTTTATCCAGATTGTAGGAAAGTAGTTCTTCTATAGCACTGGAAGTGATGACATCCATCGGAGCATGGCATATTTCCATATCGGCGCCAAGGTCGAGATAACGGTGGATTTGTGCCACTTCATTTCCTGGAAGCTTCATCATTTTCCGATATGTCTCACGCACTGATTCCCTGTCAAAGCTTCCCAGGCTTTGCATGACGAGGTTTTCAGGGAAACGTTTTTTGGTTTCACTCAGCATCATCTCATTCCATGCAAAAAATATGCTGTCTTTAGGAACACGCATGGCATTCATTTCATTCCAGAGTTCCCAGCCGAAAAAAAGCGTGTCACTTCCATACCTGTTCTGATAAAAATCGAGCTTATCCAGGAAAAGTTTAAAACCAGCCTCAGAGGTTAAATATTGCCTCACGCTATCCAATGGCCCACCTTCTGATGTGTGATAGACTGATTTCCTGATCCAGGAACGTGGCATTTCCTCCTCCGTAATGCCCCGGAAATGTTCGAATGTCATTTTTATTCTTAAGCCATACTTTCTGGCCAAATCAATGAATCGATCAATTCTTTTAATTTTAACAGAATCATAGACACCTGCTTTTTCTTCTTCCATATCCCAGAAAGACTGACTTAACCAGATTCGAACATAGTTGCCTCCATTTTCTGAAAGATTTTTCATCCAGGTCTCCACTTCCAGCAGCGCTGAATCAGGATCGTTGATTGGGTAATTCGGATTGATCATATTGATCCCGATCGGAATATAGGGTGATCCATCCGATAACTGGAAATAGGACGTATTATCAGGACTTATTTCAACATAATTCGGGGCTGGCGATTTTTCATCATTTATAAAATAAACAGTGCTGAGGATTAAAATAATGGCAATAAAAAAAAACAGGATAAAAATGTTTTGACTTCTCATGATTCAGAAATTCGGATAATTATTGATCAAGTTAATAAATTATGGAAAGGTAAAAAAATTTAATGCCGGTCTGACCACCCTACCCCGTCTGACCAGCCCCCTTCGTCAGACGGGTATTCGTGGTCTGACGAGATCCTGTTAAGAAAGATTATTGTCTCTTTATCAAACCTGCTCCTTTGTCATTCAGGAATATTTTTAATTTTTTCTATCTTTATAAAGCACCCAAAATTAACTATTTCGAAAAACAGAATGAATACCATTAAAATTTTAAAGAGATCCTATGGCTAAGATTTATTATGATCATGACGCGGATTTAAGTGTATTGAAAAACAAGCAGATTGGAATTATCGGATATGGCAATCAGGGCAGAGCCCAGGCACTGAATATGCGGGACTCCGGAATTTCGGATATCCAGATCGGAACGGCACAAGATGTTACATATGAACGGGCGCAGGACGATGGTTTCCGCGTAATGGATATCCCAGAAGTAGTCCGAATTTCCGATATTCTTTTTATGCTGATCCCGGATGAAATTTTGCCGCATGTTTACCAGGAGCAGATTGAGCCTCATCTCAGTCCGGGGAATGTATTGAATTTTGCCTCAGGATACAACATTACTTTTCACCACATTGTGCCCCCCTCCGATGTGGATGTAGTAATGGTGGCACCACGGATGATTGGTGATGGTGTTCGGAACCTGTATCTTCAAGATAAAGGTTATCCGGCATTCCTGGCGGTTGAACAGGATGCAACTGGAATGGCAAGGCAAATAGCTCTGGCTCTCGCCAAAGCTATTGGGGCAACCAAAAAAGGCACCATTGAAGTCACTTTTAAAGATGAGACCATGTTGGATCTGCTGGCCGAACAGGCCATATGGCCCATGATCCTTTCAATAATAACAGAAGCATTCAAATTCGAATTAGAAAAGGGGCACCCCGAGGAGGCTTCACTGGTTGAATTATATATTTCCAGGGAGCCTGCTTATATGTTCGAAAAGATGGCCGAAGTTGGCTTTTATAAACAGATGCCCTATCACTCACATACAAGTCAGTATGGTCAGTTATCACGGGCGGAATTACTGGATAAAAGTTTTATCCGTAATACACTGGAAAGTGCCTATCAATATATTGAAAGTGGCCAGTTTGCTCAGGAATGGAAAATCGAACAGGAAAAAGGATTACCCGAATTTAAACGGCTTTTGAAGGAGGCTTTTCAATCGGATATATCAAGAATGGAGGAAAAGATTATTGGCAAGTAAATGTAATCAGGTGGTTATATTGAACAAATTCAGATTAAATATTTAGACAGGTATGGAATCTCCCACCCTATTATTAATTAACCTGATTGTAGCCATTACGATTATACTGGTTTCCATTCTGGTATTCAAATGGAATCCAGTTGTGGCACTGGTTTGTGGCAGTATTTATATGGGATTGGCCTCAGGTCTTGATTTAATGGAAACTGTAACTCAGATTACCAATGGATTTGGGGACCTGATGGCAGCGATTGGCTTATCAATTGGTTTTGGAGTGATCATTGGCCAGTTGCTGTACGATAGTGGTGGAGCACGTTCCATTGCCCTTGGCATGGTGAAGTTATTTCCAGGTAAGAGCGTTCTCTACGGGATCGGATTTACTGCCTTTCTGTTTTCCATTCCGGTTTTTTTTGATGTAACATTTGTGATCCTGATCCCACTGGCCATTGCGCTAGTGAAGGAAATTGAAAAACCTTTGCCTTATGCGGTTGGTGCCATGGTCATTGGTGCAGCGGCTGCCCATACAATGGTACCTCCAACCCCAAATCCTTTGGCTGCTGCCGATATATTCGGATTTGACCTGGGTATTATGATTATTGCAGGACTGTTTATGGGGCTTATCGGCGCTACTGTGGCCATGAAGATCCTGTTTTATCTGCTCGATCGAGGATTCTGGAATAAAGATAAAGATCAAAGCCATGAAATAATGGAAGTAAAGGAAGAGATGCGGGACCGGGTACCAAGTGCTATTGTATCAGTCATTCCCATCATTACACCTATTATCCTGATCCTGAGTGGGACTGTTTATCAGGCTTTCTCAGATTCTATACCTGTCCCCGTAAAGTTTCTGAGCCATAAAGTCATCGCCATGCTGGTCGGGACCATCGCTGCATATCTGATTGCATCTCGTTATATGAAAGCAAAGGAAATGGGGATTTCAGCACAGAAGGCCATGGCATCTGCCGGTCTGGTTTTACTTATTACCGGGGCAGGAGGTGCATTTGGTGCTGTTATTCAGAGCACCGGTATTGGACAGATACTGGCAGAAGGGATAGGAGATTCCTCAAACTCCCGGTTATGGGCTCTTCTAATTACCTACGGTACCGGTATGATATTCCGCGTTTCACAAGGCTCCGGAACCGTTGCCGCTATAACGACCATGACCATCATGGCTGGTGCTCATCTACCTGAAACAGTTAATATGCATCCAGTCTGGATCGCCCTGGCAGACCTTTCCGGAGGCATCAGCTTCGGGCATAGCAATGATAGCGGCTTCTGGGTAACTGTCAACCTGAGTGGATTCAGTGTTACAGGTGGGCTGAAGATCTATACTCTTGGGATATTTTTCGTCTCTTTTATTGTATTTGTCTTATCGATCCTCGGAGGATTGCTGGTTCCAAATTTTTGAATGTGTGACTGAGTTTAAAGAAGGTTAACCTAAAAATCTTTGCGTGTGCTTCGTGCGCTTTGCGGTTTTATTATCTAACCGCTGAGAACTCGAAGGAGCGCAAAGCCGGAACTAAGATTCTCCTTTTGGTTTTAAATACGGATAATAAGTAATACTATCTTCATTCAAGATTGAAATAATTTTCTTTGCCGTATACTTACCTATCCCCATTGTTTCTTCTAATTCGGATATACTGACAGTAAAAACCGATTGGAGTGTGCCAAATTTGTCTAAAAGCGCTTGGGCCCTGGCCGGGCCAATACCGGGCAATCCCTGTAATATATACATTTGCTGTTTACGCTTGTTATTCCTTTTAAAAGGGCCGGGTCGATTTGGAAAATTTCTTTTAGGTTGTCGACTATTCAATACTTGATGACAAGCAAGAAGTATGAGTTTTCCTGTTTCTTTCGGAGACATGGACCGTAAAATAGGGATCTGAAATTTTAATGAAAGACAGATTAAAACTCCCTGAATAGCTTCTCTTTTCATTTTTATTGATTGAATATCCAGGGAGGTGTCTTCCAATATGATCAAACTGTATTTTGATGATGAAGCTAATCTGGCTGCCTGTTGAAATATTCGGCCATCCTTGATAGATATCACAAGATCTTTTAATGTTTTTCTTTCGATCAACAATTGACCCGCTATCAAAAAATCTCCTGTTTTGAGCTTTCCTATTTCAAGTTTTATAGAAGGATTATTTACCAGACTATCAATTATAGTTTTGTTTGTTTCACGGTAATCCATAAATATTTCAATCTTTTTCATAGCTAATGTAGAATTGGTTGAACATTCAATTAAGTAAGTGATTTCTATAAAATCAATTTTTGCTTTTTTAGTTAAAACTGTTTATTATGTCAATTTAATTAAGACATTCCATCGGATAAAGCAATTTCTATGAGTCTTGCTTTTATATAAATCTTATGCCTATGAACAAATTTGGAATATTTGTCAATTATCGTATTAAATTGAATAATCCTTTCACTATCATGGCTTTGGATCAGATGAAAATTTTAAGAATCCTCTGTAAGCACCTATATAAATGCTGTTATTGGGGCCAAAGGTATAGGTAGCCCAGATGTTGTTAAAAACTTTCTGGTCGTAATTCTTATTACCCAAAGCGAATGCTTTCATTAGGAAATTGATGTTATCATTAAATTCCCCCTTTTCAAATACAGGTCGAATGTAGAACACATTCCTGCCTGATTCAAAGTCGATGGCCGTAAGTTGCCAGTCGTTGTATCCATCATCTGAAGTTTCTTCCCGGTTATAAACATAGATCACACCAGTTTCAGAAGACATTTTCGGAGTGGCCGTTTTACCATCGATAAATTCGGCCGGCCAGTCTTCACGTAATTCAAACTTTCCAGTCTCCGAATTATAATCGAAACGGTTGATGCCACCAGGAGTATCATTTTCTTTAAAAGGATCTATATAATTAAAGGTATTGCCAATGATCAGGCTGTTACGATAGGCTACTATCGAATTTTCACAGGCACTGCTATCGTATTCAAATAATTTATGCCGGCTCACCAGGCTGCCATCTTCCTGGGAATAAATGACCATGTTGATCTGGTGGTAATCATTATCACCGATGATAACGAACCGGTCATCCATTAAGGTGGGCGTTGTTCCGCTACCATCATTTAGCTGGCCCTTTTTCTGGGTCCCGTCATTTGCATAGATCAGGTCATTGGTTTCATTGAATGTTTTTTGCCACTTGGGATCCATCTCAATCTGCTTGGTTTCGTCATTGAATCTGAATTTATAAAGGGCAACATTAGATACTATATAGACACCATCCGGCCCGATTGAAAACGAGTTCTGTATTTCTTCCCTTGACTCTGGGTCCAGCATAAAATATTTCCTGAATTCCCTTCTTAGTTCCGTATCCGTCAGATCTTCATCGTAAAATTCCACATCTTCAATTTTATCATATTTTTTACCAAAGAAATACTCGATTTTTTTCAGTACACCAAATTCTCCAATCAGGTGTGAGTATGTATTTGGACATTCTCCACGCTCCTGGTAATCACCTTTCTTCGAACCTTTAAGATCTATAACTCCGATGATACCTAGTTTCGAAGTATACCAGACATTTCCCTCAGCATCCGGCATAACGGCAGTAAGCTTATTTCCTCCTTCCTTATCTGAAAGCCCTTCGTAAATAAGATCCCCTTTTTTTATTTCCTCCAGGATCTCATAAGAGACCATTCTGTCTCTTTCGAATTTTCTGTTCTCAATGGGAATGTAGAAGATGCGATAATCAGGTCCTGGAATAATTACTTCATTTTCTTTTGAAAGAAAAAAATAAGCCCCTCCCGAGGTATCCCTGAAAAGGGCCATCCGTGCTTTTTTGCTGGCCAGTTCCATCGCCTTGTTTCCCCGGCCGGGAATAGGTAGAGCATCAAGCAGTTTCAATGTATCTTCAATATCAATCAACAATAAGGTCGTGTTCGCTCTCCCAAAGGAAAGGGTGACTATGGTATTTTCATCCATGAAGGCAAAAGAGGGGCACATCCCGGAAAACTCCTTCCCCTTTTCCCTGACTTGGAAATACTGGACAGTGGCATTTTCAGGTACGGGACCCTGCATATTACTGATATCCGAAGCATAGGAATCTTCATGCATGGCGCTGGGCAGGTTATCCTTCATAAAGGGGTGATCCCATTTTGGTAAAGGTTCAAGCGATTGAGGGTATAGGGGAGCATCCCCGCGATATTCAATCCAGGAGGGGTACCAATCGGCTTCCACGTCCACAAACCTGGGTATTACCTGGAATTCCGTTTCTTCCACTTTAAGTGGTACACAATACTGGGCATGGAGGCCCAGAGGGTAATTTATGGATAATGTAAGAACAATGGGTAGAATAAGCAGACTTCTCATGATTCTTATGGGTTGTTTTTTATTAATTGCGGATTAGTCCATTTTCCATTTAATGCACTTTCTTCCGGTCCATATAATCTCAACACGGTATAAAAAGGACCGTCCGGTGCAGGTAACCAGTTGGATTCCTGACCGCTCCCCGGTGGATCTTTTTGAATATAAAGAGTCAACGAACCATCCTCATTGAATTTGAATTGATCCATCATGCCTGAATTCAGCAGATACCGGTTTAGGGAATTGTCTACCAGTAACTGGGTTTTCCCATCGTACATGGTGAGGGACCAGAAGGCTTTGACTGGGGGAAGTTGATCTTTTTTAAAAGTTAGTGTATAATTATTTTTCGAAGCATCAAAAGGCATTCCTTCAGCATCCCTGATATAGACTGGATAAAGTGCTTCTGTTCCTGAATTGCCATACAGACCGATATGTGCTGCCGATGCACGCAACAGATAGAAATTGGCCAAACCGAAATTATCCATTGCACTTTCTTGAAGAAATTCTCGAGTACCAAATATTTTTGCGCTCATCAACGGATCGGATGAATTTTCCCTAATGAAATTTTCGATTTCTGAAAAACCTGCTTTCACGCCCTCTTCGATGGCGGATTGGATCACTTCATCAAATTCATTTATATTAAACGTCTTATTTTTCCCGATGCCCATTTCCCCAAACCGTTTTATCAGATCATTTTCCTCGGGGACCGGATTGATTATATCCAGCATGGCATCCAGGTATTTCAGGGAGGCTGCCGTAAACTGGTCTCCTTCACTCCATTTGGGCATGGCTATGGTTTTTGTTTTAGGTACTGAATCGCCTCCAAGAAATTCGCTTAAGGTTTTTACCTGGTAAGCCTCCTGGATGGTTTTTACGTTATCCAGGTCTTCCGGATCTAATAGTTGGGTTCGAATGACCACAAAAAACAAGGGTGTTTCACACCGGATCACTTTATTCACCCCATCCGGTTTTTCACCCTGCCAGTCTGATACAGCAACCAGATAATTGCCCGCCCCGTTACCTGTTGTCAATGTACCGAAATAGGCAAAATTATGGGTGTAAAGGTCGATCAACTGGAAATGGTAAAACCGTTCAGGTTCCATTTCAGGCACGGATATAACCACGGGTTCCTTCCGGATATCCCCCCACATCATGCAATACGGAGTATCGGAATTAGGAGTAACCACCGCCTTGTCTTCAGGTGTATACAACCTGGCCTCGCAGCCGATGTAATTAAAGGGTCCTTTATATTCGGAATTATTTTCATCCAGTACATAGGCATTCATGGTTTTGTATCCCATGACCATCGGAAAACCGTAGATATAAGCTTCTTTGGCAATTTCCCTTGCCTGGTCAGGTATTACCTCCTGTTTGACTGAACATACACTGGATATGAATGCGAAAATTACTATTGTAATTTTTGAGTTGATGTGCTTCATTTTAATACTCAAGTGGTATCTCATTAAAAATAATCATTAATCCTATTTTGATCAATTAAAATCCGTTAAATTCATCTTAAGAATCTGGAATATACTCTGTGGAGCGGAGATAAACTTAAAAACAATATCACCCATTCCGGAGTATTATTTACCCTTTTACTTTACCCTTTCATGTAACTCAATCTACGTCGGTGAATTCCGATGCTCGAAATTCCTGCGCATCCGGATTTGAAATATCAAATACAACTTTGTGTAACTGACCTTCCGTAAATTTGAATTTTCCTTTCTGAGCGTATTCTTTGTTAACCGGCATTCCTTCATCACGGCCAATATCAAAGGTTTCATGTCCGGTATATGCTCCATAGACGGTTGCTGTAATATCCATTTGACCTACTTTTTCATCATTGATCAGAAATTCCACTGTTGATGGACCGTTTAACTTGGCTTCTTTCATGTTATGTTTCAACGTGATTTTCAAATCACCTTCCGGAATGGTTACACCTTCGAAGTCGTGCCAATGGAGACCAAGTGTAGAATAACTGTACCGTAGTTTTCCATCTTTTATAAAGAGAACTTGCCCACCCATTCGGTCTCCTACAGCGTAAATAACACCCTCAGTAGATTTATCAGCTGTGAGATAGGCATTAATTTCATAATTAGTGGATTTGATTTCAGGTCCTGCAAGTTCCGGAACCCGGTAAGTATTGGTTGTAAATTCCCAATGCCTCTTGGCTGCACGTTGCGGATTAGATTCCGGTTGTAGAGAACGTCCCAGAGATCCGCCGACAGGTAATACATTATACTTATCAGCTTCTCTCCAGAAGATGGCTTCGAGCTCCCTGACTTTATCGGGATACTCCTCAGCCAGGTTTATAGATTGTATAGGATCTTCATCAATATGATACAATTCCCATTCCACATTCAATGGATCAAAATTTACCATGGCCTCTGGATCCACTGACCAGGGAATACGATAGGGTTTTCCACTAATGGTCCAGCCTTCGTGATAAAGTCCGACAAATCCAGTCATTTCAAAATACTGGGTAGGATGATTGGTCTCAGCATCAGGATTATCCCAGGCATAAGTTAATGATTTACCCGGATATTCTAGCCGTTTTTGTCCGTTTACATAATCCGGAGTAGGTATACCGGTCACTTCAAGAATGGTTGGTACAATATCTGTAACATTTTGAAACTGCCTTCTCCATTCTCCCCTGACTTTTATTGCCTTGGGATAACGGATAGCTGTGGCAGACATGGTTCCTCCGAAATGGGAAGCCATTTGCTTAGTCCATTGATACGGGGTCGATGAAGCATATGCCCAGGCTACTGAATAGTGATTGGCCAGATTCGGACCTCCCCAGGCTTCAATGCCTCCATATTCTTCCAGTTTTTCCAGTTGCTGCTCCATAGTAAGCGGGGGAAATCCATTTTGCATCAATAATTCAGAGAATGTGCCGGTAGGTGTTCCTTCGGCAGTACATCCGTTGTCAGCTGTCAGGTAGATCACCAGCGTATTATTCAGTTCTCCCAGCTTTTCGATGTGATCGATCACACGGCCGGCATGAAAATCAACATGTTCCAGAAACGCAGCATTGACTTCCATTTGCCGTGCGAGATAAGCTTTTCCTTCTTCGCTGAAAGAATCCCACGAAGGGATAGATTCCGGCCATGGCACCAACTCGGCATCCTCAGGAACCAGGCCCAGTTTCTTTTGACGCTCAAGTTGCTTTGCCCTGTACACATGCCATCCTTCGTCAAACTGCCCCTTATATTTATCCCGCCACTCTTCCGGTACTTGGATGGGAGCGTGTACCGCTCCCGGTGTCCAGTAAATAAAAAACGGACAATCCCGCAAGCCTTTCCAGTTATCCAGCCATTTGATGGCCTGATCAGCCATTCCATGAGAAATATGAAAAGATGATCCGTCAGCATTTGTCTCTGGCGTTTCGATGGGCGTTGTGTTTTCATACAGCAAAGGATGAAACTGGTTGGTTTCACCACCAAGGAAACCCCAGAAATACTCAAAACCCCACATTCCAGTTGGCCAGCTTTTAAATGGGCCTACAGGCGAGGCTTCCTCCATAGGGGTATTGTGCCACTTGCCAAATGCTGCAGTAGCATAACCATTGTCATTTAAGATTTTAGCAATTGAGGGTGTACTGAAATCAATTTGTGAATTGTAGCCGGGATAGCCTGTGGCAAATTCCGAGATAATACCTGTCCCGATTTGATGTATGTTATAACCTGTAAGTAAAGCCCCGCGAGTGGGTGAGCATACAGCAGCAACCGACATATGCGTGTATCTAATCCCTTCATCACCAATCCGATCGAATGCCGGGGTTTTCATAACACCACCATACGACGTAGCACTTGAATAACCTGCATCGTCAAGCATGATCACCAATACATTGGGTGCTCCTTCAGGTGCTTTTTTTGTACTCACGAAATCGGGTTTCGATTCTGTAAGCGTTCTTCCTATTACACCTTTCCATTTCTCTAGAGGATAGGGTATTGAATTGGTATCAACATTCCTTTCTTGTTTTTGGGAACAGGAAACTATAAACAAAACAAAGAATAACTCTGTAAATACGCTGAGTGATTTCATGATTTTAAAATTGATACTTAATTTTAAATAGTTCTATTTTATACTTTCTCTTAAGATGTATCAATATTTCAATAAATAAAGGCTATTTAAATAAAGGCCTTCTTTTTGAATTGGAAGCGTATTTTATAATTCATAATCAGATTTATAAAATCTTCCAAAATAAATATTGCAAGATTCAATCCAGCAGAATCTAGTCTGCTTTAACAATCTTTCCCTTTCCCAATCTGAACCTGGCAGTGAATCCCCAGTTGCTTGATTTGAACTTGAAACTTTCGGTCACTTTAAAGCCGGGCCGCCAGTCAAATCCAATGGTCAAAGGAAATTTAAAAGAATATTCAGCGCCAAAATCTCCCGCTATATGGAAATCAAAATCACCTTCGAAGAAAAATTCAGGGCCAACACCAGGATAAAATTTCAAACCGGTGGGGCCTCCGGATAAAGCAAACATCCAGTCAAAATACCCACCAACGCCAAATCGCTGTGAGATATAAACTGCGGGATGTAATCGTGGCGAAAGACCAACCGGAATAGTAGCATCGATTGCGAAATTAATATCTCCAAAACGGGCACCAATTTCCCAGTTCGATTGTGCTTTTGATTGTGAGTTAATCATTCCTATTGAAAAGAAACATAGCGTCATGACGAATAATTTGTGTAATTTTTTCATTGGTTATGCATATTTAAAGTTTGATGGTGTTTATTTTAAAATAGTTTATATTTCATTTTTTGGTAGATAATACACTTTTTAAGATCGCCATTAATTCTTCTTCTAATTCCTTTAATGTTTCCTTAAATTCCTTCAGATTTTCATCCTTCCTTGGATCAGCAGATTCAATTTTCCGAATTGAGTTCAGGCATAATACGTAATCTTCACAGATCTCACGGAAGCTCTCACTTGTGCCGAACAGCTTCTTAATCTCGGGAGCCAGATCGGGAAATTTCTTCATGACCACACTAACTACACAGTTTTCGTCCACTATTTATTATTATGCCTATTAACATTAATTATATTCTGAAACTAAAGATTTGACTTTTAAAAAGGTAGTTAAATACTGTGATTCACTGTGAAATGAATTTTTTAAGCAGGGATTATTTTTCTACCGTATGGGACTGGATTATATATCGAATAGCAATTGTACAATCATTCTGCTCAAGAAGTCAGTATACCATGGTATCGAATCAACGACCATAAGTTCCAAGATTTGGACATGCCAATCTATTAAGAATTAGTGATAGCCTTGATAAAATTAGATATCGGGCTAATGCCCTGATAAAGTTTTGTCGGTAATCCACATCTTGAAGGATGTAGTTAAGGATTATGTATGTGTTTATAGGATTATTTAAGGTATTTTTTTATCTTACAACCACTTTCTAAACATAATTTTTTGGGCACTTTATCAGACAAAAACATAATTGATCAGGTAAACAGGATATGTGCCAATGCAGATGTCAAATCAAAAATACTACTTTGTCGCTTTCTCAGGTTTGTGGTCGATGAAACATTGGCAGGAAGAGGGGATCAGATAAAAGGATATACCATTGGTATAGAAGTACTGGGAAAAGGTAAGGATTTTGATCCGGAACAGGACTCTCTGGTGAGGATACATGCAGGCCGCCTCAGGCGATTGTTGAAAATGTATTACCTTGAAGATGGCAGAAACGATCCTGTGGTGATACATATTCCCAAAGGCAGTTATCAACCTCAATTTCTAGCCAATAGCACGTGGGGAATCCATACAGGAGAGATTTACAAAATAGATACCGATGAGGTAGAACTTCTTCACCTTGAACCCACCGTTACGATTCTGCCTTTTAAAAACCTGACGGGAGATAGTGAAAAGGATTATTTTGCCCACGGATTTTCAGAGGAAATATCCATAGAACTTACAAAATACGAAGATCTTAAGGTTATCAATTGCTGGCGCAGGCCGGAATTTGATATGGATTACATTGTAAACCTTTATCCCCGAATCGGAGCACGTTTTATCATCGATGGGAGTATACAGTTGAATGATCAAAAAATCAAAATTCTGGTTAAATTGTTGGATGCTGTTTCCGGGAATCAGTTATGGGCAGAAAGGTATCAACGGGATCTTTCAACAGAAAACCTGATTGCGATACAGGAAGATATATCCGAGGAGGTTGCAAAAACTCTTGGTAGTGAAATGGGAATTGTTTTCCGGCAACTGACCGAAGAATCAGCACGAATTAGACCGGACCATTTTGATGTATTTAATGCTATATTGAGTTTTTATTATTTTGAAGCACATCAATCTCCTGAACTGGCAATTAAAACGTTCCATAAACTGGAACAGGCACGTACGAAAAATCCCAACTCCGGAAAAATTCACGCTATGCTGGCCACACTGTATGGAAATTCTTTCGCATTGGACTTCCCTGAAAATGATGGTGCCTTTGAAAAAATGGCCGAGCATGCCGAAAGAGCATTGGTTTTGGATCCTAACTGTCAATTTGTGCGAATTATATATGTCTATAAATGTTTTTTGCACAATGAGAGAGATCGTTTTTTTATGGAGGCCGACCACTGCCTTTCGATGAACCTGAACTCACCCATGAGACTTGGATCAATAGGATTTCATCTTTCTCTGTATGGCGACTGGGAAAGGGGCAAGATGATTTTAGACCGGGCTATGAATAAACATACCGGATATCCATTGTACTTTCATGGGGCCACTTCATTATATCACTACCGTAACAATGAGTATCAAAAAGCTTTTGAAGAAGCTCTCAAATATGATATTCCAGGCTTATTCTGGGGGCCAATGCTTCGGGCAGCAAGTCTGGGGCAGCTGAATCGATTTAAAAAAGCCCGGCAGCAAATACAGCACCTGAAAAAGTTAAAGCCGGATTCTGAGGATAAAGCTTTTTATTTAATTGGTCGCTTTGTAAAAGAAGAAGATTTAGTTAAAAATGTAATCGAGGGTTTGAAAAAGGCAGGTATGAAAATTTCTTAGCCCCGATTATTCATGCATTATCAAAAGGCTGAAAATCTATACGCTGGGGATATTTTTTGTTTCTTTTATTGTATTTGTCTTATCGATCGTGGGGGGATTGCTGGTTCCCAATTTTTGAATGTGTAACTGAGCTTAAAGAGGGTTATCCTAAAAATCTTTGCGTGTGTTTCATGCGCTTTGTGGTTTTATTATCTAACCGCTTAGAACGCGGAGGAGCGCAAAGCCGGAACTAAGATTCTCCTTTTGGTTTTAAATATGGATAATAAGTAATACTATCTTCATTCAGGACAGAAATAATTTTCTTTGCCGTATACGTACCTATCCCAATTTTTTCTTCTAATTCGGATAAACTGGCTGTAAAAACCGATTGGAGGGTGCCAAATCTATCCAGAAGGGACTGCGCTCTGGCCGGACCAATACCCAGCAATCCCTGCAGGACAATAATCTGCTGTTTTAATTGATTGCTTTAAAAGTATTCGGTCTGTTTGGAAAAATAACTTTTTCGTGATGTAAGCCACCGGGGCTATCGGTAGGCAGTAATTGGTAGTCTCCCTGTCTCTTCCAGAGACAAAGAACGTTTGATGGGGTCTGAAAATTTAATGATAAAAAGAGTATCATTCATATAATGACATCTTCCTTCGAGGAAGCCTGTAATCATTATTATTTTGTAACCTCCCGGATGGCACGTCCAGCTGCTTCCAGATTTTGCAGATTCATTTCCGAGTATTTTCTTGAAAAAATGACTCCATTCGCACCGGCTTGTAATGCAGCAAGAGTGGCAGCATACGTATCATCAGGAGAGGCTTTGCGGCTATTCCTTCCTGTGGGGATACCAATATCGATGCCAGGCAAGATAAGACATCTACCTTTTACGCCTTTGAGCGCTCGTCGTGTTTCCCGATAGACATAATCCGGTGAAAGGCCCGTTTCAGCAAGCTTTTCAAAGGGTGCCTCATGCTCATAATTAAGAAGATGATTATTCAACCGCAGGAATTCCTCCGGAGGAACATCGCGGAAAATGGTGGAACAGACATTGCGAATAAAGTTGACATATCTTTCTCCACCGCAATTATTGTAGGCTACCACTTTAAGGAAATCCGCCATGGTCGCGAGTTCTTCATAACTTCTCGTCGCACGGAACAACGGATTGAACGAATTGACATGTTCAATATGAAAACCTATCTGTAGATCTTCCCTGACAGCTTTGACAGCCTCATTCACTTCACGTAATACCTCGTGCTTACCCTGGTCAAACAGGCGATCCCATGCTATAATTTCGGGGTAGTCCAGCAAGAGGCGCTGGAATTCAACGTAATAGCCGTCATTAGGACGCTGGCCTTTCAGTGATACCTGCACAAACTGGTCGAGCTTCTGATAACCCTCACTCACCCGTTCGAAATTAACACCCTGCTGAAGTGCGGCACGTTGATGGAGTTCACAGAAACAGGTTGCCCGGGATGAATTGATTTCCTGAAAATGACTTGCTCCAAGTGCATTTAACAACGGCCCATTGCGTTCGTTAAAAAAAAGGATGCCGTCAATGTCATACGATGTACAGAGATCCGTTACCAGCGCGGTCCAGAACGAACGGACATCCGGATTAAATAGACAAAGGGAGTTTGTTCTTCGTCCATATAAATCGATTTCAGCGCATTTCTGCACACCGGGCACATCCGGGCGCCATTGGTCTTCCACTGAACAAAATACCTTGATTCCCCGTTCCCTGGCTGCCGGCAATACGGCTTTTACGATATCCAGGTCTCCGAATTCCGTAGCACGCGTATTTTTCAGGATCGTTTTCTGATAGAATTCCGTGTGAACCGTTGCATAATTCCCACCATGGAAAGATTTCTCATCCGATTCCTGCGAACCGTGATCCGGAAATGACTGTCCCGGAATCTGCCTTCCGGATAATCCCCGGCCATAGGTAAAGGTCGTAAGGAAGATCGTATTTACCCCGCCCAGTTTCTGCACGTTGTCAAGTACATTTTCAACCCCTTCGTCCACAAAAGAGACCGCACCTACCTGGATCCCGATGATCCGTGTTACAGGTTCTTCCCACGACCAAGGTGAAGCAAAACCGGACAGGGGCCCCGTGGCAGCAAGAGTAGCCAGGGCCGAACTGTTCCTGAGGAAGTCACGCCTTGTTGTGAAGTGGCCGGATGGTTTTTTATGTGTGGAAAATTTTTTCTCTTTCATCTTTATCTGATAATTTGTTGATATCACAATACTCGTTTATGGATCCGCTTATTAGTTACCCCGCTACCTGTTGTCCAGGCAGTTAATTTCCGTCGATACGATGTAAATTATAATTCCTTTTAAGGATCAACTATTGTTTCGTTAATAAAGTTAATTAATTATAATTTCCTATTTTTTTCTTATCTATCTTATGAAACATGCTTCAAACTCATCCTGGCATAAGTCAGCCTTTAAGGCGTGTGTGGTAGTATAAGTATTACGATTTGATTTTTTACATTCCTGGAAAAGGAGTCTTTATTTCAAACACGTTGTTGGGTTGGAAATTGGAAAAGGGAATATTCAGGACACTCCACGGGCCATATTATCATCAATATTTAAAATTATTTCATCTTTTTATTATTAAATTTCGATTGTGTAAATTTTTATACGGAGATTAATTTAAGCTGGGATGTTTAGTAATTATTTAAGGAATACTTTGATAACCATGTTTTTTTTCACGGTTACTGCATCGGGATTTTCTCAATCTACAAACAACATCAGGATCTTGGCCTACTATCTCGGGAATTCATCGGAGTTGGATCATTATGATGTGAATCAGATGACTCATATTATATTTTGTTTTGGCCAACTGGATGGTAACCGACTGACATTAAAGAAAGAAGACACGGTGATCATTCAGAAAATGGTATCCCTGAAAAAAAAGAATCCTCAATTAAAAGTAATCTTATCATTAGGTGGAGGACGGGGATGCAAAACTTGTTCGGAGGCTTTCGCAACAGATGAAGGGAGAAAGGAATTTGCCCGGTCAGTGAGGGAATACCACGAATATTTTGGTACGGATGGAATAGACCTTGATTGGGAGTTCCCTAATGTGGAGCATTTCCCTGGACAGATGTATTCGCCTGATGATAAAAAAAACTTTACAAAACTGGTCAAAGAATTGAGTAAGCTGGGTGATCAATATGAACTGAGCTTTGCAGCAGGTGCCCATGAAGGTATCTTTGAAACGGTAGTGGAATGGAAGAAGGTTATGAAAAATATGGATTACGTAAATTTGATGACTTATGACATCGGAAGTTACCAGAACAGGCCTAAATTATCAGAATATCGTCATCTATCCCTGGGAAGCGATTCAAAAAATACTGCACACCATACCGCTTTATATTCTACACCGGATCAGTTGCATTCAATTCCCGGGCAATATGGTCAGTTTATGACACCCGGCCAGGAAAGATCCGTGGATTTTTGTGTGAAATATTTAATTAAACTGGGCATTCCACGCGAAAAGCTCATCGTTGGCACTGCATTCTACGGGAGGATTTATGAGCAGGTTGATGGCCTGAATAACGGACTCTATCAACCAGGCAAATCCATCGGATCGGTGCCCTACAAGAATCTATCAATACAGTTTCCAACTGACAGCGGTTATGTATATCATTGGGATGACATCGCAAAAGCCCCTTACATTTACCATCCTGTAAAGAAAATTTTTGTTTCCTACGATGACAAACGTTCAGTAGAGCTCAAAACGAAGTATGTAATTGACAATAAACTGGGTGGTATCATGTTCTGGCAATTACGAAATGATCTGTATTCTGATGGATTACTTGACACGATTGGAAAGGTAAAGAGGAATTATAAATCAACAATAAAATAGATAACTAAATTCAACAACCCGTATCGAAGGATTGTCAAATATCATAGTACCTATTAGAGATGAAATCCCTAGGAGGGATGTCGTTTAATTTCATCACAATCGCTCCGCATTACGTTTAGAATCAGGCAGGTTGGCGTGATTTAGGGAGGGGCCAGCCAGCAGTGTTAGCGTTCGATTCCTGGAGATACAAAAAATCCTACCATCGGCAGGATGAGTAGCCTCGACAGGAATCGAACCTGTATCTAGAGTTTAGGAAACTCCTATTCTATCCATTGAACTACGAGGCCAATAAAAGCTGAAAGTTCGAAGCTCAAAGCTTCCGTCTTCCAGCTTCCACCTTCCAGCTTCCACCTTCCATCTTCCAGCTTTCAGCTTTCAGCTTTCAGCTTTCAGCTTTCAGCTTTCAGCTTTCAGCTTTCAGCTTTCAGCTTTCAGCTTTCAGCTTTCAGCTTTCAGCTTCTCCCAACAGGAATGCAAAAGTAATTCAATAATTCCCGTTTATCAAATAATTTCCAGCTGCTATATTTTAATTCCTTATGAATACACGGTTTGAAATTTTGATAATTCGAGATTGAGTATTAATTGAAATTTGTTTATTGAAATTTGATTTTCATCATTTTTATTCAAAAATAATGGTTTTCTTCCCATGCACCAGAATCCTGTGCTCAGTATGATACATCAATGCCTGAACCAGGATACGCCGTTCCAGATCCCTTCCTTTCCTGACCAGATCCTTTATTGTATCCCTGTGTGATATCCTGATGATATCCTGCTCAATGATGGGGCCTTCATCAAGATCTTCCGTCACATAATGACTGGTAGCCCCGATAATTTTAACTCCCCGGTCATAGGCCTGTTTATAAGGCTTACTTCCAATAAAGGCAGGCAAAAAAGAATGATGGATATTGATGATCTTGTTTGGGTACTTTTTGACAAATTGAGGAGATAATATTTGCATATATCGCGCCAGTACAATGGTATCAATTTGATGTTCTCCTAATAACTCAAGTTCCTTTGTCTCCTGTTTAAGTTTATTTTCTTTCGTAATTGGGAATAAATGGAATGAGATTTCGTATCGATTGGCAATTGATTCCAGATCCGGATGATTTGAAATGATTAAAGGGATGTCTATGTTGAATTCACCGAGACTTTGCCTCCATAATATTTCCCGCAGACAATGATCATATTTAGAAACAAAGATAGCTGTTCTTAATTTCCTGCCTTCAAAATTGATTTTCCAGCTTGCATTGAATTCCCTGGCAAGTGGCCTGAATGCATCCTCCAGTTCACTGGGTGGGATAGAAAAATTTTTCATATCCCATGAAATCCGGATAAAAAAAATTTTTTCTACCTGATCGACATGTTCATCCAGGTCAAGAATATTGCCTCCCCTTTCAAAAATGAAATGAGAGATCCGCGAAACAAGGCCGATGCGATCCTTGCAGGAAAGTAATAATATTGCACTTAACGGAATTTCCGACAATTTTAGTATCTATTTCAGAATGATCATATCGACGTGACAATACTCTCTCTTAAGGAAAGTGCTTCGAAAATAATCTAATAAATTTCGTTTTTCAAATAATTCGGGTAAATGGTATAATGCCTCTTTGCCACCATTTTGCCTAGTTTATCCCGTAATTCATCCAGATTTTCCTGATATTTTGCGGATATACAAACACTGGTCAAATTCTTTTTGGTTGCATAATGCTTCTGTATCAGCGTCAGGTTCTCTTCTCCATTGAGGTAGATATTTTCATCTGATTCTTCCAGGATTCGCCTGTATTGGTCTATTTTGTTGAATACCAGAAGCGTTGGTTTGTTGGATGCATTAATTTCCTTTAATGTACTGTTAACGATGTCTATCTGTTCTTCAAATCCGGGGTGAGAAACATCCACCAGATGAATCAGAATATCAGCTTCACGTACTTCATCTAAGGTTGATTTAAAGCTTTCAATAAGTGTATGTGGTAATTTACGGATGAACCCTACTGTATCAGACAACAAAAAAGGAATATGATTAATAACTACTTTTCTCACGGTAGAATCAACTGTTGCGAATAGTTTATCTTCCGCAAATACATTGGATTTGGAAAGTAAGGTCATAAGGGTCGATTTTCCAACATTTGTATATCCCACTAGTGCCACCCTGGTAATGGCAGATCTGCTTTTGCGCTGGGTGGCATTTTGCTGATCAATTTTGTTAAGTTTCTTTTTCAGTAAGGCAATCTTGTCACGTATAATCCTACGGTCTGTTTCAATTTCTTTTTCTCCTGCACCACCCCTGGTTCCTGTTCCCCCACGCTGCCTTTCCAGGTGTGTCCACATGCGAGTAAGTCGGGGTAAGAGATATTGATACCTTGCTAATTCAACCTGCGTTCTTGCCTGTGAGGTTTTTGCTCTCTTTAGAAATATTTCCAGAATGAGCAGGGATCGGTCATATATTGTAACTTCCAGATTTTTTTCAAGATTTCTCAGCTGTGAAGGCGTAAGATCATCATCAAATATCACCATATCGATTTCCATGGCTTTCACATACGTACTTATTTCCTCCAGTTTACCTTTTCCTACAAATGTTCGTACATCCGGATTTTCTAGTTTCTGTGTGAACATTTTTAACGTTTCCACGCCTAAGGTACTTGTAAGGAATGCAAGTTCATTCAGGTATTCCCGTGTTTGTTGTTCTGATTGTTGCTGATTAATTAATGCAACCAGAACGGCAGTTTCTTTATTTTTACCTGCGTCGATAAATTCTCGCATAAATATTTAACACTTCAGAATTAGAGCCTTTTTCTGATAAACAAGTTACAATTTAAGATTACACTTGTATTAATTACAAAAATAGTTATATTTGCGCCGTTAGTCGAAAACTTTGGAGAGTTTCTTTTTTATTTTACTTTATGCCAAGTATACTATGTAGTTTTTTGTTCATCAATAGGTTTGATTGTTACGATTAATTGTTAAACAACAACTTATGAGGATAGCTATTGTATTAAACACATCCTGGAATATTTATAATTTTAGAATGGGATTGATTCGCTCTTTACTAACTCAAGGGCATGAGATATTTGCCATCGCACCGGAAGATGAATACTCAGAAAAATTAATCGAGGCTGGATGCAGATATAAAAGAGTAACCATGGACAGCCGGGGTGCAAATCCCATCAAAGATCTGGGCCTGACTTTTGAATTATTCAATATTTACAGAAAGGTTCGACCAGATGTTATTCTCCATTTTACAGTAAAACCTAATATCTATGGTACCTTTGCAGCCAGAGTATTAAAAATTCCTACCATCAATAATGTTTGTGGGCTTGGGACGGTTTTTTTGAATAAGGGATTGATATCCATAATTGCCAAGATCATGTACAGAATGGCATTCAGATATCCTAATAAGGTATTATTTCAAAACCACGAAGACCGTGATCTGTTTGTGAATGATAAACTTATTAAAGAAGAAAAGGTGGATCTTGTGCCGGGATCAGGTCTGGATATATATAAATTCCAACCGGAAAGAACAGATATAAAGAAAAAATTTACCTTCCTGCTAATTTCCAGACTCATATATGACAAGGGAATTGTTGAATATATTGATGCCATTCGGATACTTAAACGCAAAGGTTTAAATGCACGATTCCAGATATTGGGAGCAATTGACGAAGAACATAAGCGGGGTATTCCGGAGAAAGTAATAAAATCCTGGATTGAAGAGGATTTGATTGAATATCATGGAAGGGTAAGAGATGTTAGAAATTTCATCAAAAATGCGAATTGTGTTGTTTTACCATCCTACAGGGAAGGTACTCCCAGAACATTATTGGAGGCAGCCGGGATGGCTAAACCAATTGTCACAACCAACGTGGCAGGATGTTCAAATGTTGTCTCAAATAATGAAAATGGATTCTTATGTAAGCTCAAGGATGCGGAAGATCTGGCTGATAAGATGGAAAAAATGTTTTATCTGAAAGAATCCGAAAGAATAACCATGGGTATTCGCGGCAGGGACAAGGTAGAAAAACTATTTGATGAAAATATAGTAATAAAGAAATACAACCATTTAATAAACCTTTTCGATCATAAGATCTCAGCTTAAAATCATGTATGGAAATAAGGCATCTTGATATTCCTGGACTTATAGAATTTATCCCAGTTGCTTATATGGATGCACGAGGGAAATTTTTGGAAACGTTTAGACAAGATGTTTTAATGAAAATGGGAATTAATATAACTTTTGTCCAGGATAACCAGTCATTTTCAAAAAAAGACGTATTAAGGGGGATCCATTTCCAGAAGACACCCTATGAACAGGGAAAGTTGGTACACGTGGTATCAGGAAGTGCTTTGGATGTAGCAGTAGATCTTCGACCGGAATCTGAATTTTTTGGTCGTTATCAATCAATTATATTAGATAGTGATCTGAATAACATCTTCTATATCCCCGAAGGTTTTGGTCATGGATTTTTAGCCTTGGAGGATTGTATATTACAATATAAATGCACAAAATATTATAATCCGCAAGCTGATTCGGGCATTGTATGGAATGATCCGGAATTAAAAATCAAGTGGGGAATTAAAAATCCCATCCTCTCTGAAAAAGATGCAAAATTGCCCCCCTTTAAATCTTTTAAATTGAAAATGGAATAACTCGTTTTTTCGCTAAATACTTTCAATATCATAAGAATCATATTAGTCAGGAAAAATTTATGGAATTTTCAGGTTAAAAAACACTTTTTGAATCCTATCTTTGGGAATATCTTAAGGAAATAATGTTAATTAAAAGATATATCTTCTTCTTTTTTGCTCCGTTGGTTTTTGCTTGTTCCAGTTACAAACAACATCTAATGTTAAAGACAGAACAGGGAAATTACCCTCAGGATCTTGAATATGCCAGTATGCTAGCCGAAAGGAATTACCGGATCCAGATCAATGACAGACTGGATATCAAAGTATATACAAATGAAGGCGAAAGGATCATTGATCCTGATTATGAATTGCAAAAGGATCTCAACAGGAACAACCTTCAACGCGAAGAAGGATATTATTATATTCAGAAAGATGGCCAGGTTAAAATACCTATGATTGGCGAAATTTCGTTGGAAGGATTAACATTACGTGAAGCCGAAGAATTGCTTGAAAGAGAATTTGGGAATTATTATAAAGATCCATATGTCATCTTAAAATATGTTAATAAACGTGTGATACTCCTGGGTGCAGCAGGAGGCCATGTAATTCCACTCGAAAATGAGGGTATGAATTTACTGGAAGTAATTGCTTTGGCCGGGGGCATCGATGAAGATTCGAAGGTTCATAATATCCGTCTGATCAGGGGCGATCTAAAGGATCCGGAGGTTCAGATTATTGATCTTTCAACAGTTCAGGGATTGCAATCGGCAGATTTGAAAGTATATTCAGGCGATATTATATACATCGAACCTGTTGTACGCGTGTTCTCTGAATCGACCAGGGAGCTGATACCGGTTATCAGTATTATTACAAGCTTCGTAGCTCTCATACTTGCAATTAGTAAATTGTAAATATTTAACGGATCAGTGGAAAAGGCAAATAAAATACAAAATTTTGAAAACCAAGACAGGGTCATCACATTTGATCCAGACAAATTCTCTTCTGTACTGAAAATACTTATACCATGGATTTTGGTTTTGTTTTTTGCTGCAATCACTATTGCATTCCTGGCAATAAGATATACTAAACCGCTTTATGAATCCAAATCAATTTTAAAACTGGATATTAAAAGTGAAGCTTCGGTTTTTGGTCTAAATGAAATAGGGGAGGAACAATCTTATAATAACCTGCTCAGTGAAATTGAATTGTTAAAATCGAAATTATTTTATAATAAAATCATTGATGCGGTTAACCTTAAGGTAAATGTATTTACCATTGGTAACATACTCGATGATGAAAGGTATAAGAACGCTCCTTTTGATGTTGATTATAAAATCGAAGATCCCAATGTTTATGACTTACGATTCAGGGTAGAGATATTAAATGCGAATGAGTTTAATTTATCATACACACTTTATAACAAAAATTATAATAATAATCATAAGTTCGAAGAGATAATTCATTCTAATGCATTTGAATTTACGATCCTCAAGACTGAACATTTTGATCCGAATGCCAAAGATTCAGAATTCTTTTTTAGAATTAACAGCAGAAATAGTCTACTTGATTATATAGAAAAAAATTTCAGTGTTCAACCACTGAAACTTAATACCAATACCATCGAAATTTCTTTTAAGGATTATAATAAACAAAAGGCCAGGGATATGGCCAATGCGATTGATACAATTTACCTCACATATAGTAAAGAAGAAAAAACAAAGGCAAATGCACAAAAAATTAAGTTTTTAAATGAACAACTTGAAACGACAGAGAAAAGGCTTTCTGATTTTGAGGATTATTTTGAGGATTTCATTATTGACAACAAATCCACTGATTTACAAAATAACATTAAAAGTACCATAAGTTTAATGAACAGTATTGATTCACAACGCTATCTTCTTCAGATTAAATTATCCAGGCTGGAAGAATTAAAAAACAAACTGGATTCCGGGAATCAAATAAATTTAGGGATTAATGACTTAAATATATTGCCGAATGAAGTTATAGAGCAGATCAGCGAATTAAATGAGTTACTGGAACAAAGTGAATCCATTCTCCTGTCATATAATAGAAACACACAGGCGTATCGGATTCGAACAAGTGAAATTAAGCATGTATATCAAAGAAT